>JAANMV010000039.1_pt1 | contig 131070 bp, 99 predicted proteins | sample 7279661 | NCBI WGS metagenome assembly JAANMV01 (sample SAMN14094540, study PRJNA606508) | bioreactor metagenome | isolation source: A lab-scale SPAN reactor treating ammonium-rich wastewater day 121 | place: Ireland: Galway | collected 2017-05-16
ACGTTTTGCACGGCGGGATGCAGTTCGTTCTGTTCGGCGCGGTCGTTCACGATCATTCGCCAGGCCCGATCAAGGAAGCCGCGCACGCCGTTCACGCCATCCATGCTCCAGGGCTTGGTGGCTTCGAGCGGGCCCATGAACATTTCGTACAGCCGGAGCGAATCGGCCCCGTACTCGCGGACCACGAGATCGGGGTTGACCACATTGCCGCGGCTTTTGCTCATTTTGAAAGCGCGGCTTTCGATGCGGATTTTGGGATGATCCTTGAGCACGAAGTGCACGCCCTGCTTCTCGGCCTGGCTTTCGGGTACCTTGACCCTTTCCACTTTCACGCTGTGCTCGTGATGGTGGAACAGTTCGGGGTAGCGGGTATGGTCGCTCACCGACAAGTGGCCGGCCGCGTCCTCCACGACGTCTTGGGCCGAAACCCAATGCTCGCCGCAGCGGTACCCGGAGAACTCGACTTCGCCCAGGATCATGCCTTGGTTGACCAGCTTGTGGAACGGCTCGGGCGAACTGACCACGCCCCGGTCGTACAGCACCTTGTGCCAGAACCGCGCGTAGAGCAAGTGGAGCACGGCATGTTCGGCGCCGCCAATGTAGAGGTCGACCGGCATCCAGGCTTGTTCCAATTGGGGATCAACAAACGCCTGGTCGTTCTTGGGGTCGATGAATCGCAGGTAATACCAGCAACTGCCTGCCCATTGCGGCATGGTGTTGGTTTCGCGCTTGTAGGCGATGCCATCGATCACGGGGTACAGCCAGTCTTCGGGGGCCTTGTCGAGCGGCGGTTCGGGCCGGCCATGCGGTTTGAAGTCGTCCAGCGGCGGAAGATCGACGGGAAGCTGCTCGGCCGGCACGGTGCGCACGCGGCCGGTGGGCTGACGGTTTTCGTCCAGCTCGTGCAGCACGGGGAACGGTTCGCCCCAGAAGCGCTGGCGGCTGAACAGCCAATCGCGGAGCTTGTAGTTCACCGCCTCGCGGCCGAGGCCTTGGCCGGCAAGGTCGGCGGCAATTCTGATCTTGAACTCGGTGGTGGAAAGTCCATCGTACGGCCCGGAGTGAATGGCCGTGCCCTGGCCGGGAAAGCAGGCGAGGCCGGCCAGGACGGCTTCGCGATCGACGGCATGCTCGGGCTTGGTGTCGAGGGTGCCTTCGCCCGGATCGACCACGGCCAGGATGGGGATTTGGAACTTGGCGGCAAATGCGAAATCGCGCTCGTCGTGGGCAGGAACCGCCATGATGGCGCCGGTGCCATAGCTGATGAGCACGTAGTCGGCAATCCAGATGGGAACCTGCGCCCCGTTCACGGGATTGATGGCGTAGCTTCCGGTGAACACGCCCGTCTTGTCCTTGGCCAACTCGGTGCGATCGAGATCGCTCTTGCGGGCGGCTTCGTCGCAGTAGGTTTGCACCGGTTGTTTTTGGGAGGCCGTGGTCAATCGCTCCACCGCCGGATGCTCGGGCGCGATCACCATGTACGTAGCGCCGTACAAAGTGTCGGGCCGAGTGGTATAGATCCGCAGCACGTTGTCGCCGGGCTTGCGCGGATAGCCGCCCTGGGCACGCTGTTTTTTCCAGTCGGCGAAGGCGGTATCGAGCGTGGCGGCGTTGCCGTCGCCAATGAAGAAATCAACCTCGGCGCCCGTGCTGCGTCCAATCCAGTTGCGCTGCAGGGCTTTCACGCTTTCGGGCCAATCGAGCAGTTCGAGGTCTTTTTCCAAGCGTTCGGCATACGCGGTAATGCGCAACATCCACTGCCGCAGCGGCATGCGCGTCACAGGGTGGTTGCCGCGCTCGCTCTTGCCGTCGATCACTTCTTCGTTGGCGAGCACGGTACCCAGCGCGGGGCACCAGTTCACCGGGGCGAACGACTGGTAGGCCAGGCGGTGCTCGTCCTGGTATTGCCGTATGGCGTCCGGGCCGGCAGAGGCGACTTCACCGGGAATGGGAAGTTCGGCTATGAGGCGCCCGCGGCCTTGCTCGGCGTCGTACCAGGTGTCGTAAAGCTGCAAGAAAATCCACTGCGTCCAGCGGAAATATTCGACGTCGGTGGTGGCCAACTCACGGCTCCAGTCGTAGCTGAAGCCGAGCATTTTGAGCTGCCGGCGGAAGTTGGCAATGTTCTTTTCGGTCTGCACGCGAGGAGGCGTGTTGGTTTTGATGGCGTGCTCTTCGGCCGGAAGGCCAAAGCTGTCAAAGCCCATCGGGTGCAACACGCTGACTCCCCGCATGCGGTTGAACCGGCAGACAATGTCGGTGGCGGTGTAGCCTTCGGGGTGGCCGACGTGAAGGCCGTCGCCGCTGGGGTAAGGGAACATGTCGAGCACGTACAGCTTTTTGCCCTGTGGGAGCCGCGGCGACTGAAACGTGGCGTGCTGTTCCCAAAATTGCTGCCACTTGGGTTCGATCGTGCTGGGGTTGTAGCGGGGCATCCCTAAACACCTGCGGGGGCAAAAGACAAAGGGCCCACCCTGCGGAAGCCAAACCAATGAGGCCTGGCTGCCCCGGGGCGAATAAACCGGCGATTTTAACGCCCCGGCAGGGACACGCGATAGGGGCCGATTGTTCGTGCGCCAGGGTTGATGCTGAATTTTTGCGCTCAAACGAAACTCGGCAAACCCATTGCGACAAGCCCGCCGCCGCGATTGGGGAAGAAGTTGGCGAGTAGTCGCCGGTCGCTCAACGTTTCGAGGCAAACGGCAAACGTGCAAAATTTCGAGCTGCCACCTCGAGATGGCGCTCCAGCCGTTGGTGGCGGATTTCCGCACCGATGTCGAGGCGAGCTACAAGCGTTCTCGCCAGGCGCGGGCCATTTTATAGATATCGCGAGCTTCCTCCGCGCTCACGGCCCAGCCTCGCAGGGCGATGCCCTGGAGCCGGCCTTTCCATTCATGCCCCGGCCGATCGCTGCCGAACGAGAGCTGCGCGGGTTGCCAGTTGTCGAAATTTCCACGCACGGCCGTGCTGGCATAAACCTGCCGGCCATCGACAAAGCATCGCAGGTCGCCCGAGCGATAGGTGACCAGCACGTGCTGGGGCACTACGTCGACGAGCCGGGCGAGCACGACGCGCTGCGGCGGCGAGGCCAGATTGGTTCGCAGGTAGAGCACCAAGCCCGAAGCTTCTTGAGCCAGGGCGAAGTTGGCGTCGTGGGGTTGGGACGCCAGGCTGACAATGCAGGCAGGTCCGGCAAGTTCCAAATCGAGAGGGCTGATCCAGGCTTCCACCGAAAGCTGGCCGGAGTGCTGGCAGGCCGTGCGAATCATGTCGCCAGCGCCAGGAGCCCTCATCACGCCACGACCGGAGAACGCCAAGGTATAGTTATTGAGAAACGATGCGGCGCCCAGGGGCACGAGCGAAAGCGAGCGAAAACCCGCTGGTTCTTGCGGGAAGGACTGCCCTGGGTCGCGGCTGGCCCACATGAACGAAGGCCGCTCGGCCGGGCCGGGCCAGGCCGCCGCTTGATGGTTGGTGAGCGCCAGCACCTGCCAGAGGGCGACGGCCAACACCACGACCAGCAAGAACGAAACGACCAGAAACCCCGTGTTGCCTCGACGTCGGGGGACGGTTACGAATCGGATCGAGGAGCTGTTCGAGTCGATATCGACAGTACGAACCCCGGGCAGTTCCATGGTCGAGGCGTCGGTGACCTCGACAAGATCCGCGGGAGGCTGCTCGGTTTCCAGCTTGCCGAGAAAATCGCGAAGCTGAGGGTCGGCTATATATTGCGAACTGCCAACCTCGCCCGTCTCTTCGTCGCTGAGGCTGCGGGGTTGCAATTCTTCCCACTTTTGCGCGGGAGGGCTAGCGAACTTGGCCAGACACTCGGCGACTTCCCAGGCCGAAGCAGGGCGCGCGTCGGGATTGCGCTCCAGCATTCGAGCCAGCAACTCGTCCAACTCGACGGGCGCCTCGGGCAGCAAACTGCGCAACCGCACCGCGGGCGGCGCCGTTGGTGAAACGCGCGCGTGCAACTTGCCAAGCAGATCGGGTCCCCCGTAGGGAAGCTGGCCGGTGAGCAGCCGAAACAGCGTGCAGCCCAGCCCGAAAATGTCGCTGCGGGCGTCGATGGCATGATTGCGGGCGATCTGTTCCGGGGCCAAATAGTCGGGTGTGCCCACGATGGTTCCCGCCTGGGTCAGTTGGGGATCGGCGAGAATGAATGCAGTTTCGTCGCCGTCGCTGTCGTTGGTGGCGACCTCGTCGGCTTCGTTGAAAATGAGCGCCAATCCCAGATCAAGCACTTTGGCCAGGGGGCGCTGATCGGCTTCTCGCCAAGTCACCAGGATATTGGCCGGTTTGATATCGCGATGCACCATGCCTTGCTGGTGGGCGTGGTGCAACCCCAGGGCCGCTTGCCGCACGAACTCGCAGGCCCAGGGAATGGGCACGCGGCGGTAGCGATCGGCAAACTGGCTGAGATCGATGCCGTCGATGTATTCCATGACCAGGTAATGGGTCTTGCCAACCTGACCGGCATCGTAAGCGGTGACAATGTTGGGGTGATCGAGCGCCGCCACCGCTTGCACCTCGCGGGCAAAGCGGGCCACGGCGTTGGGATGCGACAATCGGGCCTTGGAGAGCACCTTGATGGCGACCACGCGGCCCATCACGGCGTGCTGGGCCTTGAACACCACGCCCATGGCGCCTTCAGCCATGGGGTGCAGAAACTTGTAGTTGCCCAAGAAGAAGCTGCTGACTCCGGCCAGCAAGCGTTCGGCCTGCCAGACGGTAACCCAATTGCGATGAACCAGCCATTGGGCCAGCTTGACGGGTGAAAGCGTGCGCGACGAACCGCCGACGTAGTCTTCCAACTCGCTGAACTGTTCGTTGGTCAGCAAGCGACTACGCCGAACCACGGCGATCAGTTGCTCCGGCGATTCGACAGGCATGTATTTGTGCGAGCGTTTGCCACCCAGCGCAGCCGCACTCTCAACGGCTGTCGCTCCCCTTGATGCAGAAACCGCATGGTCCCCGGCAATCCAGGTTTCACTTCCTGGAGCCGGCGACCATGGATCTATGGTAACTGCGGCTCGGTTCATGGCACCAGCAACCGATGAGAAAAGCGGCGGATGGCCCCCGCCCCCGAGTTCAAAATGCGAGCGACGTGGAAAACCAGCCCCCCCGCAAGAAGTAATTGACGCCCTCTGAAAATGGTTTCGCTGTTCCCACCCCGAGATTGAGCAAATTCGTCAAAAACCATCCAGTACGCAATAAGACGGCCGACCCGCAAAAAGGTTCCCGCCAACTTGGATAATCGGTTCGATCGACCATGCCCCCCCTAGGTGCAAAGCGATACTGAACAATACGTTAGAATTCTGGAAATCAAGGCCGATCGAAGCCGAAAACGGGCGGGTAGGCGGTGAAATGGCATCCACGATGCTGGATGCGTCTAAAGGGCAGTGGATTTGGCGAGCTGATCGGAAAACCGCAAGAGATCGCGTTTGATCTCGGCCCGTGGTGGCGGCGCAAGCCGCTCGGTGCAAAACACGGAGGAGGCAACGAGGCTTTCAAAGCTCAGGTGAGATCACGATACTCGCTGCGGGAGAAAATCACCGCGGCCAGAATCAGGCCTCCCAGCGCTATTCCGCCCAATGCCCAAGCCGACATCGCAACCGGGAGCGATTCAAACACCGTCGGTTCCGGGAGAATGTTTCCACCCACCTGACCGTAGATCATGGAGCGGCCATAGAAGCTCACGGCAACCCTTTTGATCACGCCGGGCATGTTTCCCAACAGGGCCTCCATGAATAGTGCATAGACCAGGGCCGTGATCGTGGCGTGGCGAAACATCACCGCGAACAAGTGAAACAGCGAAACGTACGCCACGGTCATCAGGAAGATCGCCGGCAGGTACAGGCGAAAAGCGCCCTCGGCGGCAGGACCAGCCAGCCGGCAATAAATGTAGAAGCTGCCGATCACCAGGGCCAGCACCAGGGGCAGCGTTGCCGACCATTTGGCAAACAGGATCAACCAGCGCGGAATGGGACGCACCAGCAAGAACAGCAGCGTGCGGTCTTCGCGGTCGCCGCCGATGCTGCTGGTGGCGAAAGCCAGGGCGCAAATGGGCAACAAAAACAGCGTGAATAGCTGGATCACAAACCAATCGCTGAACTGCCCAAACGCATCCAGGGCGGGCATCACGTCGAGACGTCGCCGCCACCGCACGATGAACAGCGCCGCCCCCACCAGTGGAAACATCACCATGAAGGTGCTCAACGACCAGAACAGCCGGCGGAACGAAAGCCAGACCAAAGTGGTCCACGCCCGAACGAGTTTCATGATCCGCGCGGCTCCAGGTATGCAAAGACGGCGTCGGCGCCGGCGTCGAGGGTTTCCAACCGGGTGACCACCAGTCCGTGACGAACCACCAGTTCATTCAGATTCCGAAAGAACTGAGCCGGGGTTCTCACGCGGGCGGTCACCAGGTCGTCGCGCACGTCGACGGAGCTGACTTCCTCCAACTCGACCAGCAGCGAGGCCAGCCGGCGAGGCTCGGTCCCGGCGACGCCCACCGTGAGGGGTTCGTCGGCGAGCAAGGTGCGAATTTCGGCGAGCGTTCCCGATGCGAGCACCCGACCTCGGGCCATCATCAAGATGGAGTCGGCCAGATCTTCGATTTCGGCGAGCAGATGCGTTGAAACCAGCACGCTGCTTCCCGTTTCTGCCAGGTCGCGCAGCAAGTCGTGAATCTCGCGGCGACCCCCGGGGTCGATGCCCGACAGGGGTTCGTCGAGCAGGTATATTGGCGGCGAGTTGACCATGGCTTGGGCAAGTTTGATGCGTTGTCGCATGCCATGGCTGTAGCCGGCGATGCGGCGATGGGCGCGATCAGTCATGCGCACGCGGGCCAGGGCTTGTTCGGCGCGCTGTTTCGACTCGTTCCGCGAGTAGCCGTACAGCCGCGTCATCACGTACACAAACTCGCGGCCGCTCATTTCCTCGTAAAAGCTGTTGATATCGGGACAATAGCCGATTTCGCGCTTGGCGTGCGCGCTCCAGGCGGCATGATCGCCAATTCGCACCCGACCGAGCGTGGGTCGCAATTGCCCACTGGCCAGCTTCATGAGTGTCGATTTGCCGGCCCCGTTGGCGCCGAACAGCGCGGTGATGCCGGGCCCCAGGCGAAAGCTGACGTCGTTGACGCCAATCACCGGGCCATAGAACTTGGTCACTTGTTCGAAGGTCAGTTCCATGGGTGTTTACGGCTATCGGTCGAAAGTGATTCGTTCGCTTCGATTGCAGACAGCGCGAACGTCTCCATTGCGGCCGCGAGTGATATAGCGTACCAGATGCCAAGGGCTTGAAACGAGGGGGGCCAAACGAGTCTCAAATTCGATGCGGCGCCGCCCTTTTCTGAGCCTGCGTTTCTGCCTTGCCCAGCCGGAGGCAGACCTCAACTGGCCGCCAGCAACCGGTCGAGTGCCGCCAATGCTACCGGCCAACTCCCGCCCCCGGTCGCGTAGGTTTCCCACCAATCGAATAACGGGCCGCAGAACCGATCGGCATCGAAATCGGGGCGCCAGCGCGCCAGAGTGGCGCGGATCGAAGGTTCGTCGCAGGACCCGCCCAACTGCGGAGGCACGCCCTCCTGGTAGGGCGAGGCGTCTGCCGACAGCGCCGCGAGAATGGCTGGTACGAGGGCCAGCGTGGCAACGGTGGCGGGCCCGGTGCGAAGGAGACCGTCGGCATACGCAGGCAGGTCGATCTGCAACTGCGCCAGCAGCCAGGCCAGGCGTGCCGTCAACTCGTGCTCATCGGCGGAGCCTTGCGGATGCGTGGCGACAACCAGGTTATAAGGCAAGTAGGCTTCCCACATCTCGCCCACGGCCTCGCTGCAAACCGCCACCCACGCTTGCTCGGCAATCATGCGGTCTTCGGTCAGGCGGGCGATTCCCTGCAAGAGAGTCTCGCCACCACGCACCCAGGCCGTTTGCAGTTGCGCTGCGGTGTGTTTCAGTTCGTCCGGCAGTGTCGGCCGGGCGCGGAGGGCCGCGGACTCCAGTTCGGTGATCGTTCGCACCAGCGCTACGCGGAACGGGGGATCGTCGGCCCCCGCTCCCAGCTTGCGAATCAACACATCGGCCAGTTCGTAATTGCTGCCAATGGTCGCGGCCAACGGGACCAGGTGACGCTGGGCTAGTGCGATTGGCACCCCCTTCGAATCCAGCAACAGCTTGAGATTGGCGACGGGATCGGCGAGCGCCGCTGCCAGTTCGAGATCGCCCAACGGTTGCCCGTTCAACAGCCGGATTGCCGCCAACATGGTCAACGCCGACTCGCTGGGGATAAATCGCACTTCCATGAGAAAAAACCCTTTGGCAGAAAACTGGGCGGGGCCAGGTCGCCCTTTGCGCCTTTCGTCTAACTCATTTTAGCCCAAGCTCGCAGGCAGCCGCGATGTTTGGGAATCGAGGCTGCCGATCTCGCGAGGCGTGCATTGTTGGGAGCAAGTACAGTGCCGACCGGTTGGCGCCGTTCTTTCCTCGGCGTTTGCTCGGTTGGCGCGGCAAAACAGGTCCAGGCCAGCGATGTCGAAACGCGAGATATGGCGCACGGCCGGTTGATCGACATCCGGGCGGCGTAGTACGATCGCGTAATTACGCGCGGCCCTTTTGCCCTGTGCAACGTGCCGGCCGCCCGGCGGAAGGATCTGGGACGGTCCCGCTCTCCGCCCAGGCGAACGGTACCGGGCGGGCTTGCCGCTGAGCTTCACGGCCGTTGGGGGTGAAGTCGCCGTGCCCCGCGCGTTGGTAGCGGCTCGACCGCATTTTGTACCGCAACATATCTCGCAACAATAATTTATGTCACGCATTGTGCAAAAGTTTGGCGGCACCAGCGTTGCCGACAGTGAGAAGATTCTGGCGGCCGCTCGCAAGGCCATCCGCGCCCATCAGCAGGGCCACCAGGTGGTGGTGGTGGTGAGTGCGATGGGCAAAAACACCGATCGGTTGATCGAATTGGCGCAGGAGGTAAACGAACGCCCACCCGCGCGCGAAATGGACATGCTGCTTTCGACTGGAGAGCAGGTGAGCATCGCCCTGATGGCCATGGCCATCGATGCCCTCGGTTACCGCGCGATCAGTCTCACGGGCGCCCAAATCGGCATCAAGACCGACAATACCTACACCAAGGCTCGCATCCAGTCGATCAATACCGAGCGGCTGCGCAAAGCCCTCGACGACGGCATGATTGTGATTGCTGCCGGTTTCCAGGGCATCGACGAAAATTCCAACATCACCACCTTGGGACGCGGCGGCAGCGACACCTCGGCGGTCTCTCTGGCTGCCGTGTTAAATGCCGATCAATGCGAGATTTACACCGACGTTGATGGCGTTTACTCCACCGACCCTCGGGTCCTTCCCGAAGCCCGCAAAATGAAGCAGGTGAGCTACGACGAAATGTTGGAGTTGGCCAGCCTGGGCGCAGGCGTAATGCACAGCCGTTCGATCGAGTTTGCGAAGAAGTTTCATGTACCGATCCACGTACGGAGCAGCTTTGCCGACGTGCCGGGTACCTTCATCGTGGCCGAGCCCGAGTCGGCCGATCGGCCGGTGAGCGGGGCCGCGCTGGTCAAGAACGAAGTGCGGGTGAGCGTGGAGGGGGTACCCGACACGCCCGGCACCAGCCTGGCAATCTTCGCGCGAATTGCCAAGCGGAACGTCACCGTGGACATGATCGTGCAAAATGTCGGTATGCAGGGCAAAGCCGACATCAGCTTCACCGTTCCGCGCGACGACATGCGGGCCACGTTGGAAGCCGTGGCCGAAGCCTGCGAGGAATTGGGTGCCGAAGGCTACAGCTACGACGAAGAAGTAGCGAAAATTTCCGTCGTCGGCTTGGGCATGGCCCGGCAAACCGGCGTGGCGCAGGCCATGTTTCAGGCACTGGCCGACGCCAACATCAATATTCAAATGATCTCCACCAGTGAGATCAAAATTTCGGTGCTTGTTTCGCGAGAGCAATCGTTGGCCGCGCTCCGCACGGTGCACCAGGCATTCGATCTGCAAAACCCGCCCCCCAGCAAGTCGAAAGCCCCGACGCCGGAAGCCGCCGCCATCGACGTGGACGTGGTGGCCGAACTGCAGGGTTCGCAAAAGGAAATGTCGCTGGATCAAATGGTCTCGCGGCTGCAAGGCATGGAGGATTTGACCATCGACGACATTTCGCTCGACAACTCGCAGGCCCGGGTGACTATCACCGGTGTTCCCGACACCCCGGGCGTTTCGGCCCGGGTGTTTGAAACCATCGCCGCGGCGGGCGTGTTTGTGGACATGATTGTGCAAAGCAAGGGGCGGCAGCGCCGGGCCGACTTGAGTTTTACGGTGCCGCGCGAAGACCTGGATCGCAGCGTGCGCCTGGCCCGCGAAGTATGCGCCGCCCTGGGCGCCGGTCCCGTGACCAGCGCTCCGGCGGTGTCCAAGCTTTCTGTCTCGGGGGTGGGCATGCGCAGCCACACCGGGGTGGCCATTCGCATGTTCGATTCGCTGGCCCATGCCGGGATCAACGTCGAAATGATCAACACCAGCGAAGTACGGGTAAACGTGGTGGTGAACGGCTCCCAAGGCGAAGCCGGCCTGACGGCATTGCAGAAGGCGTTTGCCGATGTAAGCCATTGAACCGAGGTCTGGCGGTTGGCTACGGAAGCCCGCCAGGCGGCATACGTTGACCGCCGGTCGACGGCGTCGGGGGCGATCCAGGCGGCGCCGGGGGTATCTTGGTCTTCCCCGGCTGTTCTCACGATGCTTCGCTGATTTACCACCGGGCGGATGTCCGCATTCCAGTATCGGAAGATCGCACTCCATCGTCGTTCGGCAATTCATTTCAAACTTCGCGCCGATCCATGAACATTCGCCTGGTCATTCGCTACCTGAGCACGGTGTCGCTCTTGATCGCCGTGGCCATGGCATTCAGTTTGCCTTGGGCATTCCCCGCGTTGAGTGGCACGCCCGAGTTCGAAATGGCAGGCGCCACCGGGTTGGCGGTTTCCATTGTTGCATCCCTGGCATGCGCGATGGCGATGCGCTACTTGGGCCGGGGAAGCGAATCGGCCCAACTGTTTCGCCGCGAAGCCATGGCCGTGGTGGGGTTGAGTTGGGTTCTGGCGACCGTGCTCGGCGCGCTGCCTTACGCGCTAAGCGGAACGGCGCGCGGCAACGATGCCCAAGGCCAACCGGTCTCCATGAACTTCGCCGACTGGATTTTCGAATCGCAATCAGGCTTTAGCACCACGGGCGCCACGGTGCTGAAAGACGTGGAAGATCCTCGCCTGGTGCCCCGCTGCATCTTATTCTGGCGCTCGAGCAGCCACTTTTTGGGAGGGCTGGGCATCATCGTGCTGTTTGTGGCCCTGCTAGGGCAAGGCTCGGCCGGAAAAGCGCTCATGCGGACCGAAATGCCCGGCCCCAGCAAAGAAGGCTCTCAGGCCCGCATGCAGCACACCGCCTGGTGGTTTGTCGGCATTTACGTGGGGTTGAATGCTCTGCTCACCCTCCTTTTGATGCTCTGCGGATTGTCGCTGTTAGACGCCACCTGCCACGCGTTTGGCACCCTCGCAACCGGCGGGTTTAGCACCTACAACACCAGCCTGGGGCACTTTGCCCTGTACCCGGAGTTGTATCACGGCGAGTGGGTCGAAATGCTGGTGCTGGTGTTCATGATCATCGCGGGCACCAACTTCACGCTGCTTTATTTTGTGATCGTGGGGCAATCCACGCGGCTGCTGAAAGACACCGAGTGGCGAACCTACATCAGCCTGTTGGTCCTGGCGACCGCCGTGGTGATGGCGGTTGGCATTGTAGGCAACGACTTCGCGCGAACGGGCACGGCGGAGGTCGCCTCGGGTTTGCCCTTGGCGCCCGAGGAACCGGAGTCGATTCCCTGGAGCAAAAAGATCTGGGACGGATTTCGCTACGGATCCTTCCAGGTTGTGTCCATTGTCACCACCACCGGATATGGCACGCACGACTTCAACCGCTGGAGCGAATTGAGCCGAGGATTGATGTTCTTGCTGATGTTTGTCGGCGGTTGCGCAGGCAGCACCGGCGGCGGACTGAAAGTCATTCGCCATGTGTTGTTCGTCAAGATCATGCACCTGGAAATTGAGCAGGCCTACCGCCCGAGCGTGGTGCGCCAATTGCGGCTGGGGGGAGAAGCCCTCGATGACCGTGACCTGCGAAAGAACATCATGGTCTACTTCTGCTTGATCCTGACGATTTTCATTTTTAGCTGGGTATTGTTGATTAGCGTGGAACCCGATACCACCTGGGATTCCGGCAGCGAGAACAGTCGCCTGGATAACAAGCTGATCGACTGCGCGTCGGCGGTGGCCGCCACGCTCAACAACGTGGGACCGGGTTTGGGGACGATCGGCGCCACCGAAAACTACGCGCATTTCTCGCAACCGGCCAAGCTGCTGTTCACGCTGCTGATGATGCTGGGGCGACTGGAGATCTTCCCGATTCTGGTGCTGTTCTGGCCAGGTTTCTGGAGGTCGTATTGAGAACGCGGGCGGGTGCCGATGCCGCGTGTTGCCTGTCGTGCTTGGCAATCGATCGTCATTTCTCGCGGTTGTAGCGATTGCGTAGAGATTGTGCCGCGTGTAGCACGCGCGCGGTGGGGCAAACTTGAATGTTTCTTGCTGTTTTGGTCGGCATTCGACCGGGTTGTCAGATAGAGTTCCTATTGTAACCCTTCTGATGGCGCTCTTCTCTGGCGGCTATTCTGCTGCCAGCCCGGCAGCCATTGCTAAGTTCTGTATTCTCAGACGTTTTGCTCCATCAATTCTGGAAGCGGCAAAATCTCGGCACGTTGCTTGCCAATTCGTGTGAATTGGAACGCAACGGGTGCATCGGGTGCCCGAAACCGAAACCTGGTTCCACCACAACGATTTTGCGAAGGAGAAGTTTTCATGCGCAAGGTAAGAAAATTCGATCTGATGGTGTTGGCTGCCAACGTGGCCGTGATGGGCTGGATATTTTGGGCCTATACCAGTTGAAATTCCGCTCGCGGCGGCCATCGCCCGCATCGGCAGATCGGCGGTCCACCCTTCGAAGCCGGTAGCCGTCGTGCCGCACCACGCTGGGCGGCGTAGAATGAACCAGAGCCCAAGGCGGCGCGCAAAACTGGACAGCGGTTGCGGTTGGCCGCTGCAATTCAATGGCGGGGATCTTTGCGACAATGCCCCCCGCCTTTAGCGCCGCGGTGGCAGAGAAGCAGGCCGGCATGGAGATCGATCTAAAAGCTAGGGTGGAGAGCAGCGTCTACGCATTCCGCGGCTACAACATTACCAATCAGGGCCGCAGCGCCGAGTTACTGAAGCACCCTCGGTTTGGACCCATTCTGGAAGAAACGCTGCGCGAGGCCGCCGCCGTGCTCCGCGAAGCGACCGGACGAACCACCGATTTGGTACGTCGGGTGCGCAAGGCCGAGCCGACCGAACTTTCGAGCTTTGCCGAAGACATTGGCGTGGTACTGGCGGTTTCGATCGCGCACATCCGCTCGCTGCAAACCCTGTTCGATGTGAAGTACGAACAGGCCCGATTTAGCTTCGGCTACAGCCTGGGCGAGGTTTCGGCCCTGGTTTGCTCGGGCGTGTTTTCCTTGCGAGACGTCTATTTTCCGCTGGCGGCATTGGCCGACGACAGCGCCGCCCTGGGCCGCACCGTCACCATGGGCATTGTCTTTTCTCGCGATGCCGAGTTGGATGTGGCCGCCGTAGCCCGGTTGTGCGTGGAACTGACCGAACGATCGCCGGCGGCGATTGCTATTTCGGCCATTTTGGCGCCCAACACCGTGCTGGTGCTTGGGCAAGGCGACAGCGTCGATCGCTTCAAAGAACGCATGCGCGACGCACTGGGCGAACGTGTGCATCTTCGCAAACACCAGGGATCGTGGCCGCCGCTGCACACGCCCTTGTTATGGGAAAAACACATCCCGTGCAGGGCAGGGCTGTTGATGCGGCAAACGGCTGGCGGGCTCAGCGCCCCGAAGCCGCCGGTCCTGTCGTTGGTGACCGGCAAGCCCGACTACAACGACTACAACGCCCGCGAATTGATCCATCGCTGGATTGACGAGCCGCAACGGTTGTGGGACGCAATCTACGCCGTCTTGGCCGCAGGCGTCGACACCGTGGTGCACGTTGGCCCTGAACCCAACCTGGTGCCCGCCACTTTCAGGCGGCTCAGCGACAACGTCCGCGTTCAACTGGAGAGCGGTTGGCTGCACAAACTGGGCCTGGGGGGCATGAAGGGCATCTGGCGGCCCTGGCTGGCCAAATGGCTCAGCGCCAAGAGCGCCCTGCTGCGGGCGCCTTATATTGAGCATGTGATTCTGGAAGATTGGTTTCTCGACCAGGCAGGGGACTAAGCGTACTAATAGCGCGGCACGCTGGGATCGATTTCGAGGGACCACCGGTCGATGCCGCCCGCCATGCTTTGCGCCCGCGAAAAGCCCTGCTGGCGCAGCCAATTGGCCACGCGAAGACTCCGCCCGCCGTGGTGGCAATGTACCACCACCAGGCGATCGCGATGCGGTTCCAGTTCGGACAGCCGCTGTTGAAGTTGGCTCATGGGCAGCAACTCCGCGCCGGCGATTTTGGCCGTGGCGTATTCGTCGGGCTCGCGGCAATCGAGCAGCAAGAAGTCTTCGCCCAGGGTTTGTGCCCGATGCACGGCGGCGCAGTCGGTCTCCAGCGGCAATTCACCAGGGGTATTCATCGGCACCATTCTTCAAGAAGTTCGCGATCCGCCAAGTGGAAAGACGGCGGCAACTGCGGGTTGCCGCCGTCTTGACTGCGTCTAATAAAACCGGGCGCGGGGGTGATTTCCGGCCAATTTTTTGTGCCGGAATACAGCCGCGACACGCTTCGGGAATTACGGATTCAACTGGCCCCGGGCTTGCTTGAGGTCGGCCTGGGCCTTTTCAAGCTGTTCGATCAGCGGCTTTAGCTCGGAGTTCGATTCGGCCAGTTTTTTGGCTTGTTCGATCGACTCATCCAGTTGCTTTTGCGCGGCTTCCATTTGCTCGAGCGCCTGCTGGGGAACGATCATCGCCCGAGCCCGGGGGATAACGCGAGGAACTGCCTGGTTGGGCAAAATTTGAGCGGGCAGGGCCTGAATCTGGATGTTGCCGCCGTTGATTTGCAGTCGGGCGCCAAAGCCGCCGCCCTGGCCGTATTTCTCGTAAAGCTTGTGAGCGTCGGGGTGGTTTTTCTTCAGTTCATCGGCGTTCTTGGCCTCGTATTCCGAGGTCTTTTCCTTGCCTTCGACGTTCTCGGTCACCTTCATTTTAATCTTGCCGTCGGCCGATTCTTCGATGTGCACCTTGCGGCCGTCGGCCTCGGCATCGATCACCTTGTTGCCATTGTTGTTTTGCACTTGGATGCGGGCGCCGCCGCCGATCTGGATGCCCTGGATTTGAATTTGGGGATTCAACGGAAATCCCTGCGGCTGAACCGGCTGGGGCTGCGGCGGATTGAGGATGGCGGTGGCGCGACGCGCGGCGTTGCGGTGTTCGCTGGCTGCGAGCTTTTCGAGGGAAGCCTTGGCCGCGGCGGCCGTCTCACGATCTTCGCCTTGCATGAGCTGATGCAACACCTCGATGGCGCGAGAAGTCACTTCCAGGCTGGCCCCCTGGGCCGCCTTGGCGACCGGTTGGATGGCCTCGGCTCCCCGTTCCACCAGGGCTCGGGTGGCCTGGTCGCGGGTTTTGAAGTCGTTGCTGTCGAGATCCGCAATGAGCTTATCGACGGAAATTGCTGCAGTATTTGAAGTTGAGGATGGACGGACAATATCGTCGGCAGCGACCGGAAGGACCGACCAACCGCATGCCGCGCCAATCACCAGCAACGCCCTGAATGCCTTCATTGCTACTACTCCCGCCATAAACAGATGGAATCTGGAAACGTCGCAAAGCGAGAACGGAACGTTCTGCTGCGAAAATTGCTGACGTTCTGAGGTTGAGATTAACGCCTGCGACGATTTTTTGCACCAGGAAAATGCGATTTTGGTGGGGGGCAGACCACGACGACGAGCATCATTAAATAATGGTCCGGGGGTTGCCCACCGGAACACGATGGATACCACCTCGGCACCGGGTAGACTTGCCCACTCTAAGGGACGCTACCGCTTGGATCTTGCGTTGCCATACGCGTGGCGAGTTTGGTTCACCGCGGGCGCGAAGTCACTTCCCATGGAAAGTTGGTCCGCACCTGCCACGGACGCCCCGACCGGTGAAATGTGCCTGCAATCGGGGTCTTACTTGCAGTAGCTCAGGGCCAGCAGAGCATAACCGGTGACCAGTTCGCCATTGCCCTCCAGCCAGCGGACATTTTCGTTGACCCAACTGCCGTTTTCCTGCTGCCGGGCCGCCAGCGTGGCAATCAGGTCTTTCCGCCAGTCGTGCTCCTTGCCGTCGGCGTCTTTGAATTTGTCGACTTCCAGCGCCGATAGAGCTTTGGCGAAGGTGTGGTAGTAGTAAAACAAGCCCGCGTCGCCCATGCCCGGATTGTCGTTCAAGGAGTAGTGCTGTCCGATCCATTCCAGCGCGGCTTTCATCCGCGGATCGTCTTTGTCCACGCCGCAATAGATCATGCTCTTGAGGCCCGCATACGTCATCGACGCGTAACTGCGCAAGCCGCCGTTGGGGAGCGTGCCGGCCTGGCTCGAACCGCCCGCGGCGGGCGTGTAGTAGAATCCGCCGTCGGGGTTTTTGGCGGGAAACGGCGTGGTGTTGAATTCCGATTCGAGATTCTGGCAGCGGCTCACAAAAACCAGCGCCTTTTTCATGGCTTCGTCCTCGGGACCGTTGCCGGTGGCCTTCAGGGCGTCGATCAAGAAACTGGTATTGGACAAATCGGGCCGGCGATGGCTGCCGTAGCCCGCGCCGCCGTAGGCGGGGTCGCTGCGGTCTTTTTCTTCGACTTCATCCCACTGAATGCCTTTGATGAAGCCGTCGGCCTTCTTCAGGGCCTTGTCGTAGCGGCCATCGGCGTTGGCTTCGCTCAAGCAGAGAATGGCAATGCTGGTTTCGTAGTTCTTGTAGGGGCTGCCTTCCTGGTGAATACCGCCATCGTCGCGAATGTATTGCTCAATGAACTTGAGCCCCTTGGCCACCATGGGATCGGTCACCGTCCGCCCATGCTTGAGCAGCGCCGTGGTTACCAAGGCGGTGACGGCCGGACCGGTTTCCTTGGCGTACGAGCCGTCTTGGGCTTGCCGGCTGCGCAAGAAGTTGACGGCCTTGGCGACCATTTCCTCGCGGTTGGGTTCAGCCGCCTGCAGCGACGAACCCAGCAGGATGGACGAAAAAACCGCGCCCACAATCCACGATCGACAGTTCATCGCCTTCTCCTCAGATGCTAATGACAGGTGCTGGCATTTTTTAATTATAGCCGCCCAACCTGGAAAAGCAGCCCAACCTGCTTCTCATTGGCCCGTGGGCATAAAATCCGGCCGCGGCTGGATTGTCACGTGGGCTTGTCCCGCGGCATCCCAGGTTGCTTGCGGAACAAAGTCGAAAACGTTGGGTTGCGCGGCCACGGCCACGTCGCGCGCCAGCCCCAGTTCCAGCAGGTTTCGTCCCCCGCGGCTGTCTGGGAAGACCTCAATCGGCGCTGCTTGCTCAGCCAGGGCGATGGCCAGGGCGGCTTCGTCGTTGAGTTGCCAGTCGGCGTGACGCTGCCTCAAGTGGGCCGCCACGTAACCGGCCGCATAGGCATCTTCAGCGGTAATATGGCCTTCGGTCCCGGCGCACAGCAGATGCACTGGCTGGTGCTCGGCCAAAACGGCGACGAGCGCCTCGGCATTGCACAGCGCGCCCAGGTAAACCCGATCTGCCTGGCGGGCGGTCGCCAACGCTCGGGTGCCGTTGGTGGTGGTGAAGATCAGCCGTTTGGACTGGCATTTTGCCCGCGTGTATTCCTCCGGCGAATTGCCGCAATCGAACCCCGCGATCTGCACGCCGCCGCGCTCGCCGCCCAGCAAGAATTCCCCGACAGGAAATATCTGCGCCAATGCTCGCGCGTGTTCCACTTCGAGGCACGGCAGCACCTCGCGGACGCCCGCCGCCAGAGCATGGCAGATGGTGGTGGTGGCGCGGAGCACGTCGAACACGGCGACGGCGCCGCCGCGAAACGCATCGGGCGTTGCCAGTTGCGGCAACAGGTGAATCTCAAGTCGCCTGGCCATGAAAGTCCTTGGAGGTCGAATGGTTGCGGCTAGGGCATGGGTTCGGCCAACGTGCAGGCAAATTCCAACCGTGCCGCAACCCGGCTCTCGCAGCTTACCTTGGCCGACAGGAAGAACGCGCCGCCCACCGCATCTTGCAATTCCACTTCAATCAACACGGTGTCGCCGGGCCGCACCATGTGTTTGAAACGGACGTTGTTCAGGCGGGTGGCAACCGGAACCTTGTTTGCAGCGCCCGCGGCCTTTTCCGAAAGCAGGATAGCGCCGGCCTGCATGGCGGCCTCGCAAAGGATCACGCCCGGCACCAAGGGAAACGCGGGGAAATGGCCGGCGAAGAATGCTTCGTTCGGAGTGAATGTCTTGCGACAGACGATCCGCGACGGATCGCATTCAACGATCTCGTCGATAAACAAAAACGGCGGCCGATGGGGGATGGCCGACATCACGGCGTCTTGGGGATTCAATCAGCGTTTCCTTGCAGGTCGGAGGAAAAGTCGGTTCGCATGGCTGCGGGCATGCCGCGGCAAGTTGCTATGCGATAGAGCAGCGGGTTCGCTAGCGCTGCGCCAGGCGAACCTTGGTTTGGCAATGCCCCCATCGCCCGATTTCTGCCAGGGGGGGACAACCGAACCTTCGCTCATGGCAGCCCCCAATCTCATCGAATCGAGCGTTCAATTCAAGCGGCCAAAACGGCGGGCAGCCTGTTTGCACGCCGAGCGAAAATCGGCGCATGGCTCGTATGAGGGCGAATCTTGACTGGGGGCTCGGAAAAGGTTCGCGAAAGGAGTTGCCGCGGCCTCGCGGCGAATTACTTGCCGCGAATCCAAGAAAGAATGCCGGATGACGACGCGGAAACCGGCTCCGATTCCGGCTCCGGGGGAAGTCCTGAGGGCGTTTCTTCCACGGCCATCAGGTAGGCCCTCAAGCTCGCCAGCAATTGCCGGGCCCTATCAGGGGCATCGTGCCGGCGGCGATCGCGTTGCCGTTGCAGAGCAACGGTGGCATGAATCCGGCTGCGAATGTTCTTGGGAAGACCGTCGGCGTCGTGTTGTGGCTTGCCGCTGACGTCTTCGAATTGCAGTTCCACAAAGCAAGGGCACTTGCGGTCGGTCGAACGGCGAAAGAAACCGCCGCTTCCACCGATTCTGAGCCGCACGTGGTGACCCTCCACGCTCACGATCTCGGCATGGTGATCGGCCACAAACCCTCGCAATTTTTCAATCGCCATGCTCATGGGCACGGTCGACACGAGGGATTGCTCGGCGAGCAAATTGCTCTCTCCGTCTGCCGACTCGAGCGACCGGTGGTCTTCGTCTCCCAAGAGCCCAGTGCCCAATTGCACCACCCGGTTGCGGCCCCGCTCCTTGGCTTCGTACAGCGCGCGATCGGCTCGGGCAACCATGGTGTCGGGGGTATCGCCTGCCTGAATTTCGGTAACGCCAAAGCTGGAAGTGCAGCTGCGTCCTCCCAGCGCATCGTGTTGCATGACACTGAGCAGGCGACGGATGTTTTCCGCCCGCTGGCTGGCGGCCGCAATATCGCAATCGGCGCACAGCAGCACGAACTCTTCGCCGCCGAAGCGAGCGGCGAGGTCGCCAGGGCGGCAGTTGCTTTTGAGCAGCCGGGCAAAGCTCTTAAGCACTTCGTCACCTGCCTGGTGACCGTAGGTGTCGTTCACGGACTTGAAATGATCGATATCGGCAATGATCAGGGAGCACGGGCGTTGTCGCTCCAGGTGCGCCATCACAAACATCTCATGCACGCGTTTGAACTCCGCCCGATTCGCCGCGCCGGTGAGCGGATCGCGGGTAGCGGCGTCGTGCAAACTTTGGCAGCGCGCTTCGAGCGACAATTCGGGCGAAACATCGTGCAGCGTGACGGCCACGCCGTAGATCACTCCGTCGGGGCCGACCACCGGCACCGCGTGTAACTCCACCGAGAGATCTTTCCGGCCTCGGCCGCGAATGATTATGCGCCGAATCCGCTGTTCGCCGGTCGCAAGCGCGGAGGATACCGGGCAATCGCAGCCGAGGATCACAATTCCATCGGGATCGCGGGCTTCGAGCAACATCGGGTTCAACGGGCGCTGAAAGACGGATTCGAAGGTGATTCCCGTCATTCGCTCGGCGCCGGGATTCCAACTGATCACGCGCAGGCTATTGTCGACAAAAATGACCGCGTCGCGCATGTTGTCGATCAGCCGTTCTCGGAACAGCGTTTCGGGAATGAGCGACGGACCGGTACTCGGGGCGGTGTTCAGCCGCCACATGTTGTTTACCACCGCGGGATCGAGCGCCTCGAGCCAGCGCCGTATCACCTTTTCGTGCCACGGAGCCTGACTGCGTTCTTGCAGGGCGGCAAAGGCTTCGACCAGCTTGGGGTCGAACTGCGTTCCGGCGAACTTGAAGAGTTCCATGATCGCCCGCTCGCGCGGCAGGGCAGGCCGGAAAACCTGGTGGGAGGTCATGGCGTCGAAGGCGTCGACGATCGCCAGCATGCGCGCCCCCAGCGGGATTTGCGAACCTTTGGCGGGAGAAGTTGATCGATGACGCGTGCCGTCGTACCAGTCGCCTGCCGCCCCCACGATTTCCAGAATGTCGGACGACGCGCAACTGGCCCCCAAGATTTGCACGCCGGTACGGCGGTGCAGGTTCATCACCATCATTTCTTCGGGCGTGAGCGGGCCGGGTTTGAGAAGTATGCTGTCGGGCACGGCGATCTTGCCGATGTCGTGCAACAGCGCGGCCAATTCCATCACGTCCCGCTGCTCGTCCGACATTCCCATGGCCAGCGACCAGGCGGCGGTGCTCAAGGTTACCCGCAAGCTGTGGCTTGCCGTGTCGGAGTGTTTGCAGCGCAAGGCCGTAAACAGGCTGCTGGCCACCCCCAACCGCACCTGCAACAAATGATTCTCAACTCCCACGTCGATGGCCTCGGGCGCAGGGGGCGAATCCGCCGCAATCGGGCTCCCAACCGGCGTAGCCGAGTCCGGAGTCAATTCAGTCTCGTGCGTGGGCTCGAAGGACTGTGGCATGGGCGCGCAAAAGCAAGGGCCATCGGTTGGAGCGAGTCGGTGGTGCGATGATGCCCCCAAAACGCGCCGGTTTCTCAAGTACTTTTCGAGGTGACTTAAAAAAAGTATGTCGCGCCCGACCGACCGTCAAATTACGAAAGCCGGTTGTGGCAGAAAGCCGTTCGCCTAGACCGCACGATCGATGCCGTGGCAACGATCGTAGCAATTGGGCCAGTTGTGAGGCCCACGAGGAATTAAAGGAATGTGCGGCAAGTGCGTTGCGTGCGGGCGAACACGCTGGCCGGCGCGAGTGTGCGGCAGGGGGGGCCGGCACGAATTCGCATGGATTTGTCAGACGACGAAGGCGTTAATGATGAAAGCCCGAGGCTTCTTCGGCCGTGAGCGGCGTTTGCGGCGGGTGTTTCTTGAAGTAATCGAGGGAGCGGTTGAAATCATCGAGCAGCAGCGACGCCAGGTCGCGGCTCACGCCATGCCGAACCAAAATACGCTGCACGACCAGATCTTCGCATTGGGCAGGCAACGAATACGCCGGCACCTGCCATCCCCGGGTTCGCAACCGATCGGCCAGATCGTAAAGACTGAAGCCTGGCTGCGCGCCGTCTTTCAATTTCCAGCAGAGAGCGGGAATTCCCTCGGCGTGGTTGCCGCTGTAGATCATCTCAAAGGGCCCCAACTTCTCGATGTGGCGAGCAAGGTAATTGGCGGTTTCGTAACAAGCCGAGTGAATCTTGCGATAGCCTTCGCGGCCCAACCGCAAGAAGTTGAAATACTGGCAGACCACCTGCCCTCCTGGCCGCGAAAAATTCAAGGCAATGTCGCGCATGTTGCCGCCCAGGTAGTTGACCTGGAACACCAGTTCGTCGGGCAGATCGCTCGTTTCGCGCCAAATCACCCAGCCCACTCCCAGCGGCGACAGGCCAAACTTGTGGCCCGAGGTATTGATCGACTTCACACGCGGAATGCGGAAATCCCACACCAGGTCGGGAGCACAAAAGGGAGCGAGAAAGCCGCCGCTGGCGGCATCGACGTGAATGGGGATGTCCAGTCCCGAGTTCGATTCCAGTTGATCCAGGGCAGCCGCGACGGCTTCAACCGGCTCAAACTGGCATGTAAATGTCACGCCCAGAGTGGGCACCACGCCAATGGTGCGCTCGTCGCAGCGCGCCAGCACTTCTTCCGGAGTCATGAGCCATCGATCCCGCTGCATGGGGATTTCCCGCAATTCGATATCCCAGTAGCGGGCGAACTTGTGCCAACACACTTGCACCGGCCCCGTTACCAGGTTGGGGCGATCCGCCGGCTTGCCAGCGGACTTGCGCTGCGCTTCCCAGCGGCGTTTCATGGCCATGCCGCCGAGCATCGCGGCTTCGCTCGAGCCAGTAGTTGAACAGCCCACGCTGTTGGCCGAGGCCGGCGAGTTCCACAAATCGGCCAGCATGTGCACGCAGCGCGCTTCGATCTCGGCCGTTTGCGGATACTCGTCTTTATCGACCATGTTCTTGTCCATGCACTCGTCCATGAGTTTATGGACCTCGGGCTCGGCCCAGGTTTGGCAAAAGGTTGCCAAATTTTGCCGTGAATTGCCATCGAGCAGCAATTCGTCGTGAACCAGCGAATACACGTGGCTTGGTTCGCGCTCTGATTTGGGAAAGCGGTACTTGGGAATGCCCCGGGCAAGATCGGCCGAAGCGTAAATTTCGTCGTCGAGACGGTCTTGCACGGCATTCTGGTGGTGGAGCGGCATGGATTCCTGCCTCATTTCCAATCGAGCCAAGTTGGGTCAGGGAAATGCCGTCGAGCCGCGATCGACACCCGAGGGCAAACCGGTCTCTGCATACATCAAGTAACGAACCCGCGGCAACAAGCGAAAACGCCTCTGGCACGTGACGACAATTGCCCAGCTGCGGTGTGCATTAATCGAAAATACAACCCTGTTGCGCCGCGCGACGGTAAAAAATCGAGCGCCGGTTCGGCAGCACTTTCGCTCCCTCGGTCGCGTGCGATCGGCTGGCGGAGGTTCTGAGGGCGTATTGGCCACAATCTGGCTTGTGAAATTTTTTACGGCGCGGCGATGCGCGGGATTGGAAAAAACAGAACTACCGCTGCAAACCCATCGCGAGGGGGTTGGCCGACGTTGGCTACGCCGTGCTGCTGGACTTGTATCGCAAACTGGCCGCGCCGCGGACCAGGCCACCGACTCAGCCAACTGCCGACTGGCGAAGCGGATTGCGGTACAGCACCCGCGATAGCAACTCGGCGGAACCCGGTTCGTCGCCGCTGCGTTCAAAGTGCCAGCTGTCGTGATGGGGAACGTACCGCTCGTCGCAGGGCCAGGGGTGGAAGGGTTCGTACCCTAAATCGCGAGCCAACTTGGTCGAATCCATGGCCACATTTCCTGCCCGAGGGGGCATGGGGCCAGCTTGTGCCCTGGGCATGCCCATCAGCAAGTCCGGATCGTAGCCTCCCACGCGATTGACGATTTGCGCGATCTGAAAGAGCGAAAGTCGCCGCGGCCCGCCGGCGTGATAAATGCCGGAGAGGTCGCTGGCCAATACCGCGGCCAGGCATTCATTGAGGCAATCGGTGTAGGTTGGAGTGCGGATTTCGTCGTAATACAGCGTGGCCGGCTTCCCCTGCTTGAACCGGTTTTGAATCCAATCGATTGCCCCGGCATGGCCGTTGAAGCTGACCCCCATCGGCAGCGAAATGCGCAGTACGCACGCCGAGGGATGCGCGGCCAAAATCAGCGACTCGGCGGCGGCCATGGTGCGACCATACACGGTTACCGGATCGGTGGGGTCGGATTCGCAATAACCACCCCGGCCATCGCTTCCGGAAAAGACCAGGTCGATGGAAAGATGGACCAGGCGTGTGTGGCGTTCTTCCACGACTTCCAGCAGGTGCCGCAGCGCGGACACATTCACGCGCCAAGCCAACGCGGGATCGAGTTCGCAGTGCTTTAGCGCGCAGTTGCCTTCGCAATCGAGCACGGCGGCGAATCGATATTCATCAAACAAACGCTGCAGACGGTCGAGATCCTCGGCCTCGCAAGGCAGAATTCCAGGCTGGTCCAGCGGCCAGTACTCCGGACGCCGTAGCGCGAAAACCTGCCCAGGGTACAGCGCACTGAAATGCCGAAAGGCGTTGTAGCCCGCCACGCCCGCGGGGCCGGTAATCAGCAGCGGCAGCGGCGGCCGGTTAAGAAGTTGGCTTTCAAAACTCGGCATGCGTGCAGTGCCTGTTTGATCCTGGCTGGTGAAGCCTCTACGAAATTTGTGTCGTCAACCGATTGGGTTTGGTCTTCGCCCCGCTCGATCGTGCCTGGCGGCGGGGGTGCCGTATATTAACTGTCCGCCAGGCGCTTGGCATCGGTAACTTCCTTGATTCGATCCGTGATGGCTTTATTCAATTCCGGATCGCGGCTCTTGCGGGCGGCGGTTTGCGCATTGCGCAGGATCAGCAGCGCCTCCGTATAGCGCTCGAGCAGCTGGGCTTCGTCGGAAAGCTCCAGGGCCGTCTCGGTGATCAACTTGGCCGTTTCGGCAGACTCGGTCTTTTTGCCGGCTTCGGTCAGCACATCGTTGCGCATAAGCAGCGTATCCACCTTGTGCGTTTCGGCGAGGTGCTCCACCAGCAAAAACGCCAGTTCGAAGTCGCCGGCCTGGGCGGCCAGGTCGCGGGCCGTCGCCAACAGCACCAATCGCGCCGTGGGATCGTTCTCGGCGGCGGCCGCTTCTTCTTGAAGTTTTGCGCACAGTTCCAGTTGTGCCTCGGGCGAACTGGCCTCGGCAAACTCCGCGCTGCGCGACGTTCTCAACGCGGCAATCAGCGCATCGAGCGCCGCGGCGGGTGGAATGGGAAACTTGCCGTCAACCGGCATGGGCGCCGGTTCGGGCGCGGGGGTTGGTGTCGGCGTGGGGGTCGGAGTCGGCGGCATGGGGGTCGGTTGCGGAACCGATGCCACCAACGTCGGTTTCTCCGGGTCGAAATCATCGGGAAGGACAATATCCAACTCGGGCATCAGCAGCGCAGCTTGCTCTCCGGCGCCGGCCCGCTGTGCACGTTGCCAGTGGATTTTGGCTTCGTCGGGTTTGCTCGGCGGATGCACGAGTTTGAACGCGCCCAGCATTAAATGGCCGGCAGGTTCGTCGGGTTGCAGCACTCGTTCGGCCAGGGCCAGGGCAAGCCCTCCTTTCATGGTGTCGTAATAGTGCGTGATGTTTTGCCCGGCTTGACGAAGAATAATGTTGTCTGGATTCACTTCGACCACACCGACAGTGACGTCGGCCAGGGTAACCTGCTCTGCCGCAACAAGCCGGTTGCCCCCTTCGCGGGCTGCCTTCCAAAAGCCCTTCACATACTCGGCCAGCATCTTCACGCGACTGATTTCCTCGGATTTCTCCGGCGCCTTTGCGCCGGCCGCAGTTGCCGCGCGGAGTTGCTCGTCGGCCGAGTCCAGCTTTCGCAAACTGAGGTAATAGCGGGCACTCATCAGCGCGTGATCGACGGCGGCAACCGCACCCGGATCGGACGTGGGAGTGGGCATGGGCGCCGGCTGCGCGGGAGGCGCCGGCTCGGGAGTTGGCGACGGCATCGGGGTTGGCGATGGCATCGGGGTTGGCGATGGCGTCGGGTTGGGCGTCATGCCCTCAACCGGAGGCGCGGGCCGCGGGCGCGGATTGGGCGGCGTGGTAGGAGTCGCCGCGGGGGTTGGGTTTGCCGGACTGGGAATCGTCGGATTGCTGCCCTGGCCAGGCAACGATACCGGAGTTTGGCTGCTTGGCTGCCCCGGCGTGGCGATCGGGTTGGAAGCGGCTGCCGGCGGATTGCCTTGCGCTACCGAAGGCGGCGTCGAGGGAGCAAATGGCCCCCAGCCAGCTACGGCCAACAAGATCACGATCAATGCCCCCGCGCCCGTGACCGCTGCGCCGATCATCATTCCATTGGAGGGACGCCGCCGGTAAAACCGCCGCACCACCACGGGGCCGCCGTTAGCCGCAGGCGAAACACCTCCCAAAGGATCGGCAGCCATTGCGGCGCGCGGCACCATCTCGGCCGGCTGGGCAACCTGGGCTCGTGGAACCGCTGCTGTGGGGATCGACGCTGTTGGAATCGCGGCCGCGGGTATGGCGTGAGGGACCCCAACATCCGGGGGAACGGCGTAACTCGGTCCGGGCATGGGTGTTCCCACGGGCGTTGCGGTGGGGACTGGCGCAACCGGTGTTGCCAGCGGTGGACTGGCCGGGCCATAGCCGATACCGCCGCCATAGGCGGGAGCCGGAGGGGCGACGGGTTGCGAATACTCAGCCCCGTGGGCAACTGGCGGCGCCGGGGGCGCAACCGGAGTCGATTGGAAATATCCCGGCGGCAAGGCCGAGGGCAATTCGGCCGACTGCCCCGCGACGACATCGGCCGCGGGCGGCAGGAGTTCTTCGCTTTCGTCCTCGTCCACGGCAGGGGATGGTTGCTGGGCGGTTGGCGGTGCGGACTTGCTCTTGATTGCCGCGACACCTTCCCTTGCACCCGTGGCGGAAGTTCGCTCTTTGTTGGCTGCCGCCGCTTCGGTACGGGCAATTCGCTCGCGCAGTTTTGCGTCGTAGGCCGACTTTCGTTGTGAATCGAGCAGGCAAATCTCCGCGGCGTCGAGTTCCTCAAGGAGCCGTTCCACCTCGGCGTCGTGCTCTTTGCCGCGGTGCTTTTCGACCTTGGCGCGGGCTTGATTCGCGGCCTTCTTGATCGCCACCAGGTCCGACGTAAACATCGACAAACCCAGCAAGTGGTAGTGAGTCTTGGGACGTTCGTGCCGCAGTTCCAGCCACTGGCGGTAGACGTTCAAGGTTGTGGCCACGATTTTCAGCTCCAATGAATACGCTCATGCTTGGAAAAAGCACAAGCATGCTCTGGCGATCGACGCCACAAATTGCTCATGCCGATATTGCAGCGTCGGCTCCGGCTCGCGCGCAGAGGTTTACAAACAATCCGTCGGGGACGGCCGATCGAATATCACCAAGATCGAATTTTCAGCCGCCAAATTCGAGTTGCCGTTCCCGACCCATCCCGCACGTCTTTGTTCTCTCGCAGCAAGCCGGTAATAACTGTTCCGTCAGCCCCGTAGGTGTGATGCACTGGCAGGTGAACTCAGCGATCATCGCCCGGGTAGCCTGCAAGGCCAGCCTGGAGGTTATTCGCCAAACACCCATTCGATTATGCCCTAAAGTCCCTCAAGGAAAAAGTTCTTAGGACCGGCGGTCGAATTGGGAAGGCTTTTCGACCAGTTCAACACCAAGGGGAAACAAATCTCAACAATCCTCGCTTCCAACAGTCGGGGCCCGCGAATATTTCGCGGATCTGCCCTTTAAGACGATCTCGTGCCGCGGCCGGTTCCCCGTTTGTCTTGCCGTGGTACCTTTAACCCCGCAAACCGCGAGTTGTAACTGAAAAACATCGTTATAAGGCGATTTTATCCGCGAGCGGCGGTCGCCAGCGACCCATCCAAATGTCCGCCCGATCCCGGCCCCAACCGACCTTTGTCGAAAAGCAAACCGGGACCCATCTCCCTAAGTCAATAAAATGTAGAAAGTTACACAAACCCAAGCAAACGGGCCGCAGCCTTGCGGTTTTGATCAAAACGGCTATCTGCGTCTACTTCCCAACACCAAGCACTTGCCGGCGGGAAAAAATTTTGAGCGGGCTCCTTCGCCTGTGTTGCAACGCGTTTGCCTGAGAAAACTGACCGGAAAATTCGTGGAATTGAGGAGTTAGGTAATTCCGAGAGCGGGATGAATGGTTCTCGCCCAACACGAGCGATCCATTGGCAAATTTGGACTTGCTCGTTGCCATCGGGGGGTAAGGACACGGTACAATCGGGGGGTCTGTTGTTGAGAGCAGAATGCATCTTCGAATGGGGTAACCACGCTCCGGGCAATACGATTTAGCGACGTCCAACTCGTCTCCCAGGTGCAGAGGAGTTCGTCGAACAGGCAACGACCAATGGCGTTCTTTGGCTGGAGATCACCGGATGTTCGCCCAAATTCCAGGTCCGAGCAGTCGCTGGGGAGGATTGCCTTACGCCTCGCGAATGATGCACGACTTGCTGGGCTTTGCTCAGGAACTCGTGTGCCAGCATGGCGATGTGGTTGGTTTTCGCGTGGGTCCCGCGCGAATGATCTTGTTGCAGCACCCCGAACACATCCACGACGTGCTGGTTCGCAAGGTGGAAAGCTTTGTTCGCGAACCGCTGATTCAGCGGTACTTTCGACCCTGGCTTGGCCGGGGCATTCTGCTGAGCGATGGGGAGCGTTGGCGTCAGCAGCGGGTGCCGATCCAAACCGCGTGGCAGCAACTCAATCCGGCGGTTTCCGCCGATGCCGCCGTGCGTCACACGCGGCGGTTGCTATTGGCACGCACCGGATCGGAATTCGACTTTGCGATGGTTTGCGAGCAACTGGCGTTTTCGATCGTGCTCGAAACTGCCGTGGGTCCCGCGCCTCCCGAGCAGATCGACGCGTTATTCGATGCCGCCACGGTGCTGCAAGACGCCGGAATCCATCGTTTGTCGACTTTCCGACAAATCCCGTACTGGATGCCCACCGCTTCCAATCGGCAAATGCACCGCGCGCTGCGAGAAATTCGCGGATTGATTTCCGATCACCTCGAGCGCTGTCGCCGCGAGGGAACGGGCGATTTTGCCCGACTGTTGCTGGCCGCGCAAGACCGGGGCGAATTGTCGCCGGAGTCGGTTCGCGACGGCCTGGCCAACTTGATTTTTGGCGGCAAGGAAACGGCTGGCGGCTCGTTGCTGTGGACTTTGTACCTGCTGGCGCAGCATCCCAAGCAGCAACGGCAAGCGCAGCAAGAGGTCGATGCCGTGCTGGCAGGACAATCGGCAACCTGGCAAGACCAGCCTCGTTTACTCTACCTGGAACAGGTCTATAAGGAGGCGTTGCGGTTGTATCCGGCGGTGCCGTTCTTGAGTCGCCAAGCCTGCCGCAAGGTGGAAATCGACGGATATTGTATCCCCAAGCACAGCCATGTGATCTTGGCAATCCTTTGCATGCAGCGCGATGAGCGCTGGTTCGACGAGCCACAGCAGTTTCTGCCCGAACGGTTCGAACCCGAGCGAGAGCATGCAATTCCGCCCCACGCCTTCTTGCCATTTGGGGCCGGCGTGCATGCCTGCATTGGCCGCAAATTGGCCATGTTGGAAGCTTCGATGGTGCTGGCGACACTGCTGGCCGAGGCCACCGTGGAGTTGCCGGACGACTATCAGCCACCGCGTCTCAAAGCCGACTTGCGGCTGCATCCCGAGGGCCCCTTGCCGCTACGGCTGGTTTCTCGGAAGTCGCTCGCCCCGCCACCAATGGGATTAGCGGCCCTGCCGGACGTTGCGCGGGATGAACTGAAATTCGGCTAGCCAAGGGGTGCGTTCTCTGCCGACCGTTGCCTGGCGAAAGTGGCTCCCGTATCATCGCCTGCATGCCCGAGAAATCTGCACGCGCGGTGGTGGTCGTCCTAGGGCTGGGCGGCAGGCCAGAAATAGAAGCCAAAGCCCAATCGCTGCGCGCGAGCGTGGAGCAGCATGCCCACATTGCCGTGTGGGATTTTGGCATGCAGACCGATCTTTCTACCATCGAGGCCGACTACGCCGTTGTGATGGGAGGAGACGGCACTATTCTTCGGGCCGCCCGTCACATGGGCTATCATCAACTGCCCGTGGTGGGCGTCAACCTGGGAAGACTGGGATTTCTGGCTGGACTTTCCCCGGCGGAATTCCAAGCCCATCTGCCGGCCATTTGCTCGCACACCTGCCAGCGGGTGGAGCATTTGATGTTCGAGTGCCGGGTGTTTCGCCAGGGGGAATTGGTCTATCAGCAACTGGGGCTGAACGAGACGGCCATGCTGAACGGCTATCCGTTCTCGATGTTGGAGATCGATTTCTATGTTGACTCAATTCTGGCCACTACCTATCGTTGCGACGGCTTGATCGTCAGCACGCCGGTTGGGTCCACCGCCCACAACCTTTCGGCGGGGGGGCCAATCCTGCGTAAGAGCCTCGATGCCTTTGTCATTTCGCCGATCAGTCCTCACACGCTGACCAATCGACCCGTGGTCGACGCCGCCGATCATATCTACGAAATGGTGGCGGCGCAACCCACCGAAGGCGCCAGCGTGGTTGTGGACGGTCAGGTGCTATGCCGACTGGAACCGGGTGACCGCGTTCGCGTGGAGCGTGCTCAACCGCGATTCTTGCTCGTGGAAGTGCCGGGCGGCGGATACTACAAGACGCTGTCGGCCAAGCTGGGTTGGGGTGGCCAGATTGACGGCTATGCTCGTGCCGGGCGATCTTCGACCGCCTGACTCGCGCACAAGATGTGCGGCCAAACCGCCGATAAACGGCCCCCGGCGGCTGGAGCGTGGGGGGTGGCAGTCGCATGAAACTGAAAGACACTCGTCACCTTTTTGCCTGGATAGGCGCAAGGAAGCGCAGCATGGACGTTCGCTTGGTCGCAGGAATGTTGTTCATGGTTAGTTTGCCGGCGGCCTTGGCTGGCGCCGACGATACCGAAAGCAAACCCTCCGGAACGGATCAGCCCAGCTATCAGTTGCGATACAAATTTAAGGAGGGGGATGTTTACCGCTGGGATGTTCGGCACCAGGTCAAGATTCTGACCACGGTGGCCGGAACCACGCAGAACGCGGCCACGGACAGTCGCTCGGTGAAGAAATGGGTCGTCGAGAAGGTCGCCGAGAACGGCCAAATCACCTTCGTTCACTCGGTGGAAAGCGTGGTGATGACGCACCGCCTGACCGGTCGCGAAGAGCAAACCTACGACAGTGTGAACGACAAATCGCCCCCGCCGGGGTTTGAAGACGCCGCCGCCAATATCGGCGTTCCCTTGGCCACGATCACCATGGACTCACGCGGAGAGGTCCTGGACCGCCGAGACGCCCGGCCCCGCACGAGCGGGTATGACGGCCCCATGACGATTCCGCTGCCGGAAGAACCCGTGCACGTCGGCTACGAATGGAAGATTCCGCACCTGATCAGTATTCCGATGCGCGACCGCACCATTAAAAAGGTGAAGTCTCAACAGCGTTACGTGGTGGAATCCATCAAAGATGGGATCGCGGTCATTTCCGTCGAGACGCAGATTCTCACGCCCATTAACGACCCCGTGATCGAAGCCCAACTGGTGCAGCGCGAAACGCGAGGCAAAGTACGGTTCGACATCGAACGCGGCTGCGTCGTCGAGCAAGATTCACAGATGGAAAAACGCGTAATCGGGCACATCGGCGAAACCAGCAGCATGCATTACACGATGCAATTTGAAGAAAAATTGCGCACGGGAGAAGAACGGACCGTACTTGGTCCGCAACCCGCTGGACCGTCGCTCAAATAGCCCCAACAGCCGGGCGCGCGTCGTGTCGAGCGCAGGTGGGGTGATTGCGATTGGTTGTATCGCACCGTAAACCGACGGGGCACTCTCAAGAAGATGGCCGAAATGGTCGTCGAACGGCGGTCGTCAGACGATTTTGCGCGCTGCAATCAGCAAGCAACGGGAATAGACCCCGGTGGCGAACTGCTGGGCAAATGCCTGAAAGCGAACCAGGCAAACCACCGCCACGACCAGGCCGACTAACATCAAACCGGTCATCAACCACAACAGCGTATTGCGACCCAGCAGAACGGCTGTGAGCAACCATCCGAGAATCATCGCCAGAATGGCAACAACTACCCAGAACGGGTATTTTCGTTGCTGGACGCGTAATCCGTTCGTTCCCATCTGTTAATCCCCTAGGAACAATCGGCACAACCCGATTAGCATACCGTAACGAGCAAGAAGCCCAAACGATTTTTCTGCAGAATTCGAAATTCACCCTAAACCAATAATCAAAAGAGGTTTACCGACATCTGCCTCCATCGGAATTCAAGGGTGGACGAGGCCAGACACTCCCGGCGCCCATAAGACCGGGGGCTGGGTCACGGGCCGGCAGCGCGCTTCCCGGTATGCTCGGGAATGCATTCTCCTCGAACCCGGAGTTCATGGCCGACCAGACAAAACCACTTTCCCAGCGTGGTTGAGGCCGAAATGCAACACGATTCGAGGGATTTTCTGGTCCGCGGGCGCTGAGCGGCGCTTCGACAACGCGGTACCTGCCTACAGTTGGTACTTGTCGATTTTGCGGTAGAGGGTGCGCTGCCCAATTCCCAACAGCGACGCCGCTTCCTCGCGGTTGCCGCCGGTGAACTTAAGCGTTTCGGCGATGAATAGCCGCTCGATGTCGTCCATCGAACGACCGACCAGGCTGGCAAGGCTATCGGCGGGCGCTTCGCCATCGCCGCTGGCGGCCGGTTGCTCGGCGAGTTCGGGCGGCAAGTCGTCCATGTCCAACACGTCGTCGAAATCGACTACCACCATCCGCTCGATCACGTTGCTCAGCTCGCGCACGTTGCCGGGCCAGTGATAGGCCATGAGCACCCGGCGGGCCTCGGTCGACATGCCCTTGAGCGTGCGCTCGTGGCGCTTGGCGAACGTCTTGATGAAGTGGTCGATCAACAGCGGGATGTCTTCTCTTCGTTCGCGGAGGCTGGGCAGACGCACTTCGACGACTCTCAGGCGGTGGTACAAATCCTCGCGAAAGGTCCCCTTGGCGATGGCCTCTTTGAGGTCTTTGTTGGTGGCCGAGAGCACGCGCACGTTGACTTTGACTGGGTCGTTGGCGCCCACCCTGGTGATCTCGCCCACTTCGAGCACGCGCAGCAACTTGCTTTGCGTGGCCAAGGGCATGTCGCCCACTTCGTCGAGAAACAACGTGCCGCCGTTGGCGTATTCAAACTTTCCGGCGCGATCGCGGGCGTCGGTATATATGCCTTCCACGCTGCCGAACAATTCCACGTCGAGAATGTTTTCCATGAACGAGGCGCAGTTAAGCGCCACAAACGGCTTTTTCTTTCGGGCGCTGTTCTGATGAATGGCCTTGGCCACGAGTTCCTTGCCGGTGCCGTTTTCGCCGGTGATCAGCACCCTCACGTCGGTGGGGGCGATGCGCTTGAGCATTTCGATCAAGCGGTTCATGTTAGGGCTGGAACCGATGATGCCCTCAAAGCCAAATCGTTCGTCGAGCTGGCGATACAACTCGGCATTGGTGCGGCGTAGTCGGAGATTCTCCGAGGCCTTGTCGACAACCGCGCGAAGTTCCTTGATATCGAGCGGTTTGAGCAGGTAGTTGAATGCGCCTTGCTGGATCGCGGCCACCGCCGATTGGATCGTGCCGTGACCGGTGAGCAGAATGACTTCGCTGTCGGGCAGCACCTTCTTGGTTTCGACGAGCACGCCAATGCCGTCGATCTCGTTCATCACCAGGTCGGTCACCACCACGTCGTACGTTTCGCGCCGCACCTTCTCCACGGCCTCGGGCCCCGAGGTGGCCACGGCGCAGCGGTAGCCCACGCGTTCCAAGGCTTCGGCCACGGTTTCGGCGTGGGGCTGGTCGTTGTCGACAATCAATACATGGATGGGGGTTGCATCTTGTTCGGCCATAGCGGCGATGATAACGGATGCCCCCGCTTGGGGAAAAGCGGGTCGCGTCACGCCAGCGATTGCCGAACGTCTGCCATGGATGCCGGCAATTCGAGGTTCTCATTAGCGCATGGCTGGCAAACGGCTGGTACTTCCCGGCAGCTCCGCTTGATAAACAGGTTCTCGCGGTGCACCCGGAGCGGGCACTTGCGGATAGCTAGTGGGCGTTGCCACGCTGGGATAGAGCGAAGTACCGGGAAGCGGCCGGACCAAGGCAGAAGCGGCGTCCGCGGAAGAGGTGGGCTGCGAGGGAGCAGGAAGCGGCGCGACCGCAACATACGGATTGGCCAGTCTCGGGTCGGGCACGTTCTGGCGGCGATCGCCGGTTTGTGCCAGGGCGGCCTCGGGCATCGGACGCAGATCTCCTTCTGCCGGGGTGGGCTGTTGGTTCGCGTCGCGAGGTTTGCCTGCATAGGACCAAATGCCCATCAGGCTGCGCTGGCCTCGCGGCGGCTGGCTGGTGCTGCGGCTGAGTCGCACGCGGGAGCAAACTTGCAGCGCTTCGGCCACAATTTGCGGTCGCGCAAGCTCGAACCCTTCCTGGCGATAGTAATTCACCGCCGTGCCATACGGATTGAGTTCGTGCAAGGCGACCGGCGGCGTTGCGGACTCGGGCGGAACCGGCATCTCCGGACGAACGGCATCGGCCCCGTCGGTTCCGCAGCCCAGGCAGACTTGTAGCGAAGCATAAGCTTCTGCCCTGACCCGGCAGGAATTCTCGCTGGGATTGCCGTCGCGATTGGATGCTTCGACGCAAATTTTCAAGGCTTCGATCGTCTTGGCGGTGCAACAGCAACCTCGGCCCAACTGGTGGGCGGCTTCCCAGCGAACGCACTCGTTGCGATCGGCGCGGAGCGCCCCGATCAGTCCCATTTCGGCCTCGGGATACCAATGGCAGTCGACCGTGCCCAGATATTTGACTTCCGCCCTGCGGGCAGCAGCGGCGGCAGCGTCTTGTTTGATCTTGTCGGCGGGACTGTCGCCAGCGCAGTTGGAGCAGCAACTCGGGATGATGCCACCGGTCAAACCGCTGATGGGGGAAATGATGGTGGTGGTCATTTGCCCGATGGGAGACTTGCAATAGCAGGCTTTGATTTTCGAGCCCACGGCGCACAAGCCCGAAAAACAACCCGCTACGCCGCCCGGGGCCGCGGCGGGTACCGCAGTCGGCACACCGGGCACGGTGTATTGCGCCGGAGTCACTGCCGGATCGTGCAGCATGGGTTGCGGCACGGGTACGTAGACCACTTGCGGGGCGCCGTAGCCGGCCGGCGCGGCATACAACGCGGGCGTTGCCTGCGCGGCTGGCGCCCCCTGCGAAACTGTCGCCGCGTCGCGGGCTTGTGTCGCTTGCGGAAGTGGTAAGCCATGGGGAACCGGCGCCGATGGCATGGCAGCCGTGGTCGAAAACGCGGAAACCTGAGGCGGGGCGCCATACACCGGGGGCGGATAGGCGGGGGCCCCGGAAAATTGCGGGGGGTACGTCGCAACGTTTGGTTGTTGCTGCGCGAAAGAGGAGGACGCAGCCCCGCTGGATTGAGCCTTGATAGCCGACGGCAGCGCGGCGAGCGCTAGCATCCACGCCCAAGCTGGGTAACTGCGGATCATGCTCCACTCCTTCTGGTGCGCGGCCGGTCATTACAAGTTGCGTCCGCACCACGCGCGCAGCGTCAGCGTTTTGCCCGGGAGGGCGAGTCTGATGCCTTCGGGTGGCGTGCAGCAGCCGCTGGCCGGCACTTTGCGCCATGCTAGCGCAGACGCCGCCGCTCGGTGGGCGCAGCAGCGCTCCCACGTTTTCAATCAGGGAAAGGCGGAGCCCCTTTTAGCGGCGGTCTCCACAAGAATCAAGGCGAAGTTGCTCGCGGCCTCGTTGTCTACTTTTCCTTGGGCCAGACTTGCAACACCACGCTTTCGGCCTCGGTGCCGGGCGTGGTGTAAACGGCCGCGCGGCGAAGCTGCAGATCGTTGAGCAGGTGCCGTTCGCGCGCGGCTCGGCGCTCGTCCACCCAGTTGGGACCCTTGATGAGCAGCAACCGTCCCAACCGCGGCCAATGCGGTTTCACCCAGGTGAGTATCTTTTCGAGTCGAGCCACGGCCCGAATGACGATGCTGTCAAAGACCTTTCCGCCATGGCGACGCTTTGCCGGAGATGCCTTGGCCAGCAAGGTTTCTCCCCGCGCGTGCTCCACACGAATGGGAAGGCCCAGGGCCGATACGATCTCTTTGACCGCGGCCGCTTTCTTGGCAATCGACTCCGACAAGGTGACGTGCAAGTCGGGGCGAACGATCGCCAAGATGACGCCCGGCACGCCCCCTCCGGTTCCTAAGTCGAGCACGTGTTCGTCGGGCTCGAGCAATTGGGCCAAGGCCAGGCTATCCACTACGTCGCGGGCAGCGAAGCGATCGTAGTCGGAATGCCGCGTGAGATTCAGCTTCTCGTTCCACTGCCAAAGCAGGCGGCAGTAACGATCGAGGGCGCTCACCTGTTCCGGCGGCAACGATATCTCGCACCACGCCAGGGCCTCGGACAACGTGGCCGAACCGGGACCGAACGTTCCCTCGGCGGAATCGGGTTCCGAAGGTTCAAGTTCGGACGAAGGATCAAAATCGGTCATGCGGGCGACATTTCCAGATGGTTGTGCGGGCAACACTTGGTGAGGACATAAAATTCGAGGCCCGGGGGGCAGTATGGCGGTTTTGCGCCGCATTGGCCAGTCGCCCCCCAACAGGCAGAGGTTGGCAGATCATGCGCTGCCATTACATCGATGCGAAATGCCTGTCCACCATTCCGATAGGGATCGGCTGGCACGCGCCGAAGGTCGAACTCTCCCAAACGACAGCCCGCAGACGGCAGACAAGGTTCTCGCCATCCGCTGCCACGATGCTACCAATTCAGTATCTACAAATGTTTGCCCCACAGGCGGTTTCTCTCCTGCGGAGCGGAGTCGGCACGGATGGCCGAGCGATACTATTGATCAAACCGTGGTTGGGTGTCCATCGGCGATTGGCGTTCGCACCAGCCATGGCAGCGCCATGTCGATCGGCACGTCGAGGCACCTTCGGTTAGACGGTACCTCCTGCGGGTGCCCGAAACAGGTTCGCGACTTGCGGGCAGCAGCCCTGCACCCACAAATGTTTGCTGGCAAAGCAGACGTATTCACCCGATTCGGGGTCGAAGGTAGGATGAGACATTGCCTCGGCCCCGGCGGCGTGCGCTGGCGGCCGAGCACGACGCCCACTGTTTCCTCGAGCAATCGCATGGTGCGCCTTGCCACAGCCCACGTATCAATTCGAACCATTGGCTCCCTCGCTCGAGGCGCACTTCTTGGGTCGAGTCGATTTCGACGTGGCATTGGCATTGCAAAATCGGCTGGTATACGAAGCTTCGGGCCGCGCCGATGGGCAAATGGCGCTTGTGTTGTGCGAGCATCCGGCCACTTTGGCGATTGGTCGCCGTGGTTCGCGCAGCCAAATTCACCTCTCGGATCGCGACCTGGCCAGTCACCAAATCGCTGAGCGCTGGGTAAACCACGGCGGGGGTTGCCTGTTGCATTTGCCAGGGCAGTTGGCCATTTATCCCATCATACCCATCGGTTGGCATGGATGGTTGCTGGGGGAATACCTGGATCGATTGCATACCGCCCTGCGAGGGGTGCTCGAGGAACTGCATTTCAAGCCGACCGATCGGCCGGTACAGATCGATCCCGCCAGGGCTGCCCAGCATGCCCGTGTTGCCGACCATTCATGGACGAGAATGCGTGGACTCTGGGGGCGCACCGGGCAATTGACCGCGCTGGCGGTGGCCGTCAAGCACGACATCGCGTACTATGGGGCTTTCGTGAACGTTTCTCCGGCGGTCGATTTGTTTCGGTTTGTCGAGAGCGATCCGGCCAGCGGCGTGGCGATGAGCTCGCTGGTCGCCGAACGACAGCAACCGGTTAGAATGACTACGGTTCGCGAGGCTGTGGTTCGGCACGTTGCTCAAGCCTTGGAGTGCCATCGAATTCACATGCACTCGGGCCATCCGCTGCTTTCCCAAATTGCTCATACCGTTCGAGATTCGGCCCGTGTCGGATAATTTGCTGCCCATTGTCGTGGTCAATTCTCCAGAACTTCCCGTGCTGGAAGACGCGGCGGGCGCGGTTGCCGAAGGCCGCCTGCCGCGCTGGCTGAAGCGCAACGTGCCCAAGGGCAACGCGAATCATTTCACGGCCAAGCTGCTGGAAGAATTGCGGCTGGAAACGGTTTGCGACAACGCCCGCTGCCCCAACCGCATGGAATGCTATTCGCAGCAAACGGCGACCTTCATGATTTTGGGAAACGTTTGCACCCGGCCATGCGGTTTTTGCGCGGTGTCGAAGGGGAAAACCCAGGCACTGGAGGCCGACGAGCCCGATCGCGTGGCCGAAGCCGCAAGACGGTTGGGGCTCAAGCACGTGGTGATCACCAGCGTTACCCGCGACGATCTGCCCGACGGCGGCGCCGATCATTTCTATCGAACCATTGTCGCCGTGCGCCAGGCGACCGGCGCCGCGGTGGAAGTGCTCACACCCGACTTCATCCACTGTCCCGACGCCATCTATCGTGTAACCGAAGCGGTTCCCGAGGTATTCAACCACAATACCGAAACCGTTCCCCGGCTGTACCGCGAAGTGCGCGGCCGCAAGTCCGACTACCGCTGGACGCTGGAGTTGCTTCGCCGCGTGAGGGCGACCGACGCCCGCATTCGCACCAAGAGTGGGCTGATGCTCGGCCTGGGCGAAACCCACGAGGAACTTTTTGACACCTGGGCCGATTTGCTCGAAGCGGGTTGCCAAATGCTCACGCTCGGACAGTACCTGCAGCCATCGCCCGAGCACATGCCGGTGGTTCGCTATTTGCCGCCGGAAGAATTCGACGAATTGGGCCAGGCGGCCCGAGCGATGGGCTTTGCCCAGGTGACTAGCGGGCCGTTTGTGCGTTCGAGCTACCACGCCCGCGACATGGCCGAAGGCACGCCTGTCGGCAGCGCGCATTAGTTTTTTGCGTGCTGAGACCTCCGCAAGTTGCAGACAGATTTGTGGAGATAACGCCTGTTTGCGGTCTAGCCGCGTGAAATGCTGCCCACCATGAAATCTCGCCCTCACGATCGCGCCGGCCACCGAACGAAGGGGCGCGGATCATCCTCGAGTTCGCCCCGCCGCCCTGCCGATGCGCCGGCCAAACACCACAATTCGCCATTGGGGGGCGCGGCGGTTCAGCCCGTCTCGGCGCCGCTTTCTCCCGATCCCTCCCAGCCGCTGCCGGCCGTCACGCTGCGGGGAATCGTGCGGCACCCGTTGATCTATCGCAAACGCATTGCCCGAGCCGATCGTCAAGCGCGGCCGGGCGATTTGGTGGCGGTATATGCCGAAGGCGAAGATCGCAACGTTTCTCCCGAGCTGTTGGGATACGGCTATTACAATCCGCGATCAGAAATTGCCGTGCGCATGCTGCGGTACGGCGAGCAACTTCCCGACGAAACCTTCTGGCAGTCGCGGCTGAAGGAAGCCGTCGATCTCCGGCGAAAGCTGTTGCGGCTGGACGAGGTGACCGACAGTTACCGGGTGATTCATGCGGAAGCCGACGGGTTCCCCGGTTTGGTGGTCGATCGTTTTGGCGACACGCTGAGCGCCGAAGTTTTCAGTCTGGGCATGTTCCAGCGGTGCCCCGAGATTCTGAAACGCCTGGCCTTGCTGTGCGACGCACAACACACGGTTATTCAGCCGGGACCGCACACGCTGCCCCAAGAAGGCTTTGCCAGTGAAGCGATTTTGTCGGCCGACTGCCCCGGCAGTGTGACCATACAGGAGTTTGGCACGCGATTTCGCGTACGATTCGAGGGCGGACACAAGACCGGTTTCTTTTGCGACCAACGCGACAATCGCCAGCGACTGGCCAGCTTTTGCCGGGGGGCCAGCGTGCTCGACCTGTGCTGCTATAGCGGAGGATTTTCCATTCAGGCCAAGCGGTTAGGGCAAGCCGAAGACGTGACCGGCGTCGATCTCGACGAAGCACCGCTCAAGCTGGCCCGCGAAAACGCCAATCTCAACCAGGCCCGGGTGCGTTTTGTTCAGGCGGATATCTTCCCCTTCATGCGCGACACCCTGCAAAACGGCCGCCAGTTCGACGTGGTGGTTCTCGATCCCCCCAAGCTCATCAACTCGCGAGTGGAGAAAGAAGAGGGCGCCCGCAAACACTTCGACATGAATCGTCTGGCGATGCGATTGGTGAAGCCCGGCGGATTGCTGCTGAGTTGCTCGTGCGCGGGGCTGTTGCCCGAGGAAGAATTTTTGCGACTGCTGTACGGGGCAGCGCGGCAGGCGGGGCCGCTCGAGGGAGAATCTCCCGAAGGGTTTTCCCGCTATGCGGCGCGCACCATGCAAGTGCTGGCAAAAACGGGCGCGGCCAGCGACCATCCGGTGGCTTCGCACTGCCTGGAGACCGAATACCTGAAGGCGGTTTGGATGCGGCTGCTGTAAGGCAGCGGCAGCCGCCGCAAGTGGAGATGCTTGCTCGCCGCGTCGACCGTCCCTATGGTTGAAAGTAGGGGGCGGCAGGCCGAAAGGTCCTCTGCAAATTAAAGCACGTTCGGCGAGCCTCCGCGATTTCAACTCCCTTAATCAGGTGTGCGACCATGCCCTTCTATGTGCAACGTGGCGAAACGCCGCGCAAGCGGCATACGGTTTACCGGCAGCCGGGCGGCGAACTGTATCGCGAGCATTTGATGGGGTCGCTGGGGTTTTCGGGGCCGGCGTCGCTGTTGTATCACTTGCATCCGCCAACCCGAGTGCAAGGCACGCGGTTCCTGGCGTCCGTCGAACACCTTGCCGAAGACGACGCCCGGCTGCGGATGCGGCACTTTCATCTGGGATCGCTGCCCGCCTCCCGCAGCGCCACGCTGGAACGCACGCCGTTGTTGTTTAATCACGATTTGAGCATCTCGATGGTGGCCACCGTGGAGCAAGACGATTTCTTTTACCGAAACGCCCAGGCCGATGAGATCGTGTACGTGAGCCAAGGGCAGGGCGTGCTGGAGAGCGAGTTTGGCGAACTGCCGTTTCAGTCGGGCGACTATGTGGTGATTCCTCGCGGCATTTTGCATCGCTACCATTGGAGCCGTCCGTCCGACGCCCCCTCGGGGACAGCGAACGACACGGCCGCTCTCGAGACGCGGCTGTTGGTGGTTGAGAGTGTTGGCCTGGTAACGCCTCCGCGGCGCTATTGCAACGAACGCGGCCAGTTTCTGGAACACAGCCCGTACTGTGAACGAGACATTCGGCTGCCGCGGTATGTTCCTCCGCGCGACGAGTCGGGTTCGTTCCGACTGGTGGTCAAGCAGCGAAACGTGTTGACGGAGGTCACGCTCGACCATCATCCGCTCGATACGATCGGTTGGGACGGCTATTACTACCCTTGGGCATTGTCGATTCACGATTTCGAACCAATCACGGGAAGGCTGCATCAGCCGCCACCGGTGCATCAGACGTTCCAGGGCGAAGGTTTCGTGCTGTGTTCGTTTGTGCCGCGACTATTTGACTATCATCCAGAAGCCGTTCCGGCGCCGTATAACCATTCCAACGTGATGTCGGATGAAGTGCTGTATTACGCCAACGACGAATTCATGAGCCGCAAGGGCATTCGCCTTGGCTCCCTCACCCTGCATCCCGCGGGGTTGCCGCATGGACCGCATCCGGGCAAGGCCGAAGCATCCATTGGCGCGAAAGAAACCCGCGAATTGGCCGTAATGGTCGATACCTTTCGTCCACTGACGGTGGCCGCCGCGGCGCTGGGCGTGGAAGACCTCGACTATGAGCGAAGTTGGCTGTAGCGACTTCAGCACGGGGTATCGTGCCTGGCTCGCATTCTTAAAGGGGCGCCGTTCCAATGCAATAAATCGCTTACACCGCGAGGCGAAAGCAATCGGCGGCCACCCCCGCCTGCACCTATCGCCGGGGCGGCGAGGCGAGTTCTTTCCAACAGACCGGTTCGTCGCAGGCTCGTGCGGCAAACCGCATCCGAACGATGGATGCGCAACTCCCTGACAGCCAATTTCGCAGTTGTGCCAGATTTCCTTCGCAACTGGCATCTGCTTGATGGTGCGCAACGTCGTTGAGCACGACGGCGGCGACCTGCAAATCTCGCCGGTGGCAGGCTTCTACCGTAAGCAAGGTCTGGTTGATGACCCCCAGGGCATTGGCCGCGACAATTACTACGGGCCAGCCCAAATCCACCGCCAGATCGGCAACCAGGTCGCGATCGCTCAGCGGAGAGAGGAATCCGCCCGCTCCTTCAACCACCACCAAGTCATATCCCAGCCACGGAGTAATTCCTCGTCGCAGCAAATCGGCATCGACCATGCGGCCTTCGGCGACCGCCGCGGCGGGAGGCGCCAACGGCGCTAAAAACTGTTGAGGGCAAACCGCCTGCAGCGTGAGAGGCCGGCCGGCTGCGTGCCACAGGGCCACGGCATCGTCTGCAATGAGCTGTCCGTTCTCAACGCGGCAACCGCTTGCCGCCGGTTTGTACACGCCGACTTTTACGCCGGCGGCGACCAATTCGCGAACAATGTGCGAGGCCACGTAGGTCTTGCCGACCTCGGTGTTGGTTCCAGTGACAAGGAGTCCGGGGGGCAGAGCCATCGATCGTGTCAAAGGTTGCTGGCGTGGGTGCCGCTTTCTGTTGTCGGTGGTAAGACAACGTTCTGCCGGATTGCCCAGGGGGTGAATCGCGACCGCGTGGCGATTATAACGGAAACTTTCGGGCGGCAACCGCGGCCCGGTGAATGTTCCCCCGTTTGCTTTGGGATTCGCGCGCATGTGGAAGCAACGTGTTTTGGGTTTGCGGACGGAACGGTGGAAAGCGGGCAGCGAGGGGAAGGCAACCAGGCCGCCGCGACGGTTATGCACGCAGGTGGCGATTGTGCTGGCGGCAATGTTGTTGTCGGCGATGGCGTCGCGCATGCCCTGCGGCGCCGCGGAGCCGGTCGCTTCCACAATGCCCCGGGGCAAGATATTGGCGCGTTTTGAGTGTGCCGAGGCCCATCAGGGAGCCGCTGTCGATGCCGAACATTTCTATGCCATCGCCAATCGCAGCATCGGCAAGTACGACAAGCAGACCGGCAAACAAGTGGCTACCTGGCAAGACGCGGCGGGCGGGCCGCTCAAGCACATGAACGCCGGCGTGGTTGTCGACGGCAAGCTGTATTGCGCCCATTCCACGTATCCGAGCGAGCCGCGGCTGAGCAGCGTGGAGATATGGGATGCCGCCACGCTCAAGCACATCGGCAACCACAGCTTTGGCGAGTACGGCGGAGCGCTGAACTGGGTGGACTGGCACGACGACCACTGGTGGGCGGTGTTTGCTTATTACAGCCGCGAGCCAGGACCCGACCACGTGCGGCGCACCACGCTGGTCAAGTTTGATGCAAAGTGGCGGCGGATGGCAGCCTGGGTGTTTCCGGAAAAGTTGCTCGAACGTTTTTCCCCGAGCAGCAATTCGGGCGGCGGTTGGGGACCCCATGGCCTGCTGTACTGCACCGGACACGATCACGAAGAGATGTACGCGCTGCGGATTCCCCAATCGGGCAGCGTGCTGGAATGGGTGGGTACGTTCGCTATGCCTTTTGCGGGTCAGGCATTCGCGTGGGACAGCACCCAGACTGGCGTGGCCTACGGAATCCGCCGAAGTTCCAAGGAAGTGATCGCGGCCCAACTCCCCACGGCTGCGAAGTGACCGTCGGGGCGTCATTCTGATGGTCAAGCGTTCTTGAACGTCGCCGTGACAATGGCCGCAATCCGCTGGGCCGCGTGGCCGTCGCCGAAAGGATTGGCGACACACTGCCGACGCGCATATTCCGCCTGATCGGTCAGCAGCAGCGAGGTGCGTTCCACGATTCGTTCGGTATGGGCGCCCACCAATTCGGCGCAGCCGCAGGCAATCGCCTCGGGCCGTTCGGTGGTGTCGCGCAGCACGAGCAATGGTTTGCCCAATGAAGGGGCTTCCTCCTGAATGCCACCGGAATCGGTCAGGATCAGTTCGGCTCGATCCATCAACCAGACAAACTCGGGGTACGGCAGCGGTGGCAGCAAATGCACATTCGCGAGGCCAGCCAACTGCTGGCGAACCGGCATTTGCACGCTGGGATTGGGGTGCACCGGATAGACGAAATGCACCTGGGGGAAGGCGGCGGCCAGCTGCCCAATCGCGGCGCAAATGCGGTCGAGACCTGCTCCGAAGCTTTCACGTCGATGGACCGTGATCAACACCAGGCGATCATCGCCCCAGGCGGCGTAACGCTGCCGCCAGTGCGCGTGGTTGTTGCGTTCGCGGTGCGCGGTCCATAGCAGGGCGTCGATCACGGTGTTGCCGGTCTGATGGATGCGATCGGAAGGGATCCCTTCCTGGCGCAGCGCATCGGCTGCCCCGGCGGTGGGGGCGAAGTGAAGCGCGGCGACGATGCCAATCGCGCGGCGATTGAACTCTTCGGGGAACGGATGCCGCAAATCGCCGGTGCGCAGCCCGGCTTCCACATGGGCGAATGGCACCTGGCGATAGAACGCGGCCAGCGACGCCACGAGTGCCGTGGTGGTATCTCCCTGGGCGATCACGCACGTCGGCGGCTGTTGTTGCAGCGCGCCATCGAGCCGCTCCAGGCAATGCGCCGTGAGGGCTGCCAGGCTTTGGCCCGGCTGCATCACGTCCAACTTGAAATGGACGGGCAACCGAAAATACTCCAGCAGCGGCGTAACCAGCTCGCGATGCTGCCCCGTGAAGCAAACCACCGGTTCGCATTGCGGCTGTTGGCCCAACGCCGCAATCACCGGGGCCAACTTGATGGCCTCGGGACGCGTGCCGAACACAACCCATGGGCGAAAACAGGTCAAATCGTGATGATTCCAACGAGGCGTCGTCGAAGGGGTAAGACGCATCCGCGGCCAGGCTTGAGCATCGCCCCAGGACATGTCTGATTCGCAAGCACCGGGCAGGCCTTGGCTTGTCCTCATTGATTCAACCCGGCGGCGATGAACCTGTAAATAGGGTGCGATGCTCGCCCCCCCCAACCCGTTCGTCTTGCCCTGGGTTGTCAACGAACCATAAAATAACATCAGCAGGTAGCCGCCCACGAGCCGAACGCGAGTGCAGGTTTGTGGCGCGGGCATCTGGCGTAACATTTCTGGCGCTGTCGCGCACCTAAAGTAACCATAGGGATCCGTCTTACACGCATCGCTGCCTGGCGGGGGAGGTCCAACACAGCGCCAATCCGAATGGTGACCGCTTTTTCCGTGTTGTTTCTTACGTGCCGGCAACTCCGCATGCCGCGGAGAAGATTGCGGGGTAAACGGCTGTTCGCGGGCTGCCCGCGCTGAGGAAGGTAGCGGTAACCTGTTCGGGCCAGACAACGCTGCTGTTGGAGATCGGCACGCCCCGCCTCAGACGAGTATCGAAGGGGGAATTTGATGACGCAACCCCGATCGCCTGGTTTAGAAACTGTCGTGTCCGAGTTGCTTGCCACTCAAGGCGTGGTACCCTCGGCCGACTGCATCCCACCGCACCTGCGGTTGTTTGTCGAGCAGTCGGAGCAGGTATTGGATCGCGTGCGCGCGATGGTGGCCGACGGGGAAATGCCGGCTGATCGCGCCGCCGAGTTTCAGCAGTTGCTGGTGGATGCGAGCCGGGAGGTGCTGTGCCACCCGATCATTGCCGACAACGGCTATCTGCGTCGCTTTGCGCAAGGGGTCACGTTCGACCAGGCGCGGCATGAGTTGCAGCAGTTTTCGGTCTTTGCCGCGCAGTTCAATGCGGCTCAGGCGTTGCTCGTGGCCAATGCCCCCACCTTCGAGGCGTATCAAGAGCGGCTGCAGGTGCTGCTCAACGAAGAAGGCATTCCCTACAAAGACGGTTTCGAAGGCGAATTGACTGGCCGTTGGAGCCTGGAAACCGTCCACTACAGTTGGCTGCGGCGAATGGCGGGCGACCTGGGGCTGAGTTTTGAAGAGATCGGCAAAATCTGGCTGGCGCTGCCGGGCACGCGGCGATTTGTCGATGCGGTGTTCAAGTATTACGCCAGCACCGACCAAAATCAGGCGCAGGGCGCATCGTTCGGAATCGAGAACTGGGCCGCCAACAGTCTTTGGCAACCCTGGATTGCCGGCATGAAACAGCTCAACTCCGCGCTGCCCAAGAAAGTGGACCTGGGCTACCTCACCTACCACGACTTGGAGGAACGGCATCACTCGCAAGCCACGATCGACGAGCTGTTCGAGAACTTTCTCGAACCCTGGTTCGATGCCCGGCAATTTCTCGCGGGAGCGAGGGCCATTCTCGACGAAGGCGTTCAACCGTACTACGAATCGCAACTGGCCACGCTGCCCGACAAAGACGACACCTGGCCCCAGCAGGCCTGTGGCCAGTAAGGATTCAGTGCGCACCTCGCAGGCGTTTGGTCCCGCTGGCATAGGGACTGCCGCGAACGACGAATCGTAGCGGCCAATCCTGCGCGGAAGAAATACCGATTCGAGGACTCACGAAGATCAGCTCGGGATTGACGGCCTTGCCGTGCGCGATCCAGAGTTGGCTACCCTCGGTGAGATTCCAGCCATCCCAGGCTCGATCAATGCCCAGGGCTTCGCACAACCTTCCCGGCCCTCGCGCCAGGTCGAGCGTTCGCTCCGTTCGTCGTTTGATCTCCATCCCCTTCAGGCCGAGCAGCGGCTCCAAGGCGCGGATGAGCACCGCGCTGGCCACGCCCTCTTCGCCGGTCACCGCGTTCAGGCAAAATCGCGTGTGGATCGTGTATACGTAGGCGCGGCCGGGCGGGCCAAACATGGACGCATTGCGCGGCGTGCGGCCGCGATAAGCGTGGCTGGCCGGGTCGTCGCCGCCAAGATAGGCTTCGACTTCGACAATCTTTCCGGCCGAAAGGCCGGAGCGGTCTTCACGCATCAGCCAGCGACCGAGCAAATCGCGGGCGACTTCCACCGCCGGCCGGGCGTAGAACGATTCGGCAAGGGGACGTTGCTGGCTGAGCTGAGAACGTGCCATCGGAACCGATTCAATCGATCGTGCGCCGCGAGGCTTTCGTGCGGGAACCACCTGGCGGCATCTTGAACGCGAGGGTCATTTTTGAATCCGGTAGAGTTTGCTATCGGTGCGCAGGAAGATCGCCCCATCGGAGGTGGCCAGTGAGGCCAAGGTTCTTCCCGGCAATTGATTTTCGGCCAGCACCGTGAATTCCTTGCCGGGTTTGATCACCGTGCACTTGCCATTTTCGTCGAGCAAATAGATGCGCCCATCGGCCAGCAGCGGCGATGCCGAGAAGTTTCCGCCCAACCGTTCCTGGTAATGCGCGTCGCCGGAAACGGCGTCGAGGCAGGTAAGGATGCCGCGATCCGAAACCACGTACAGTTCATCACCCACCAGCAGCGGCGAGGGATTGTGGGGCGCTCCGCGTTGCATTTTCCAGGCGACGTGCGTGGTTGATACGTCGCCACGGCCATCGGGGCGAATGGCGTACAGCACGGGAGTGTTATAGCCCGAGCACACGAAGACCAGACCTTTGCCGTAGACGGGCCGCGGCACCAAGGAGTAGCCGTCGTACTCGCTCCACCAGATCTCGTCGCCGGTGTTCGGATCGTAGGCCGCCACGTGATCGCTTCCTGTCGAAACAAGCTGCACCTGGCCATCGACTTTAATCAGCAGCGGGGTGGAAAAACCCATCGCCGGCGACTTGCCCCCGGAGAGGCGTTCTTCGGAAATGTGCTTGCGGGGAGTTTTCCAGGCGATTTGGCCATTGGTTTTATCCAGAGCGACCATGAACTGCACGTCGGTGCCATCGCAGTTGATCAGCAGCAGGTTGTCATGGATCTCGGGCGAACCGCCAGGCCCGTGCCGATGTTCGTACTTCAACTCGGTGGTCGTCCAGAGCAATTTACCGCTGGTCGAAACACAGCCGACACCGTGGCCGCCAAAGTGAACGTATATGCGATCTCCTTCGATATACGGGGTCGGCGACGCATGGCTATTCTTGTTGTGGATGTGGCCGGGCTCTTCCGGTGTAAGCACTTCCACGTTGTGGATCAGGCGGCCGGTTTTTTTGTCGAGGCAAAGCGCGCGGAGCGATTTGCCGTCGTCGAGTGCGGTGGTGAGCCAGATCTGGTCGCCTTGAATGGCGGGGCTGGACCAGCCATGCCCCGGAATCTCGGTTTGCCAGGCAATATTCTCGGTTTCGCTCCAGGAGACGGGAAGATTGGTTTCGGTGGAAACGCCCTGGCCGCTGTTGCCCCGGAATTGCCGCCAATCTTCAGCCACACTCCCCGGAGCCATCGAGGCCAACACGCCGAGAGCGCCCACGAGAGAACGCCAGAAGGCCAAGCGAGGATCGCTCATGAAGAACTCCGGATGAAACAAAGCGGGGGGATAATTCAGGGGGATGCGGGTGGGGCAGGCGACCAGCAGATGCGGCATTGGCCAGCGACACCGATTATGGCCGCGCCCCGCACCGACTGCCAAAAAGATTTTTTCTTGTCGGAGGGCTTTCGAATGCGGCGGTCGAAGTTGCCTCGCCCTCGCCGGACCGAACGGGGTGGCAGCGCCGCGGGGGCGAACAGGCGGTGGCAGCTATTGGCGGCCGCGCATGGCTCTTTGGATGTCGCGCCGGGCATCGGCCTTTTTCATCACCTCGCGTTTGTCGTGCAACTTGCGGCCTTTGCCGAGCCCTAGCAGCAGTTTGGCCCTGCCTTCGGCATTGAAGTACAGTTTAAGGGGTACCAGGGTATACCCTTGCTCATAGGCCTTGCTGGCGAATCGTCGGATTTCCCCCCGATGCAGGAGCAGTTTTCTTGCCCGGCGCGGCTGGTGGTTGAACTGGTTGGCTTGCACGTACTCGGGTATATCGCAGCCGATGAGGTAAACCTCGTTGTCGCGCATGCGTCCGTAGGCTTCTTCGAGCGAGGCTTTTCCGGCCCTGAGGCTCTTCACTTCGCTACCGCAGAGCATGATGCCGCATTCCACCGTTTCCAGAATATCGTACTCGTGGCGCGCACGGCGATTCTGGGCGACTACTTTTTCTCCGCCCTGGTCCTTCTTCGACTTGCCTTTTGACGACTTGGCCGTGGCCGGATCTCCTGGCTGGGTGCGATTGCACGTTGATGGTAAACGTTTCTCGTTGGGCGAGCGTATCTCAGCGAATAAGGGCGAAAAACATAGGGCTCGTGGAGCAAACCATGTGCCCGCCGTGCATTACGCTCGCACGTTCGTGATTTTGTGCTTCGAGGAAGGAAATGCCCTCAACGGATTGTCTGTGGCGGGACCTTCAACCGACGCTCTGGTCTGGGTTCCATACCGCGACGGCAAAGTGGCCCAAAAACCCCACCGGCCGGAGCCGCGGAAGGATGGCTTAAATATTGTCCTGCCAGACGGTTAAGGTTCGCGAACCTCGATGGCAAAGTCGCTTGCCAGGGGCAGCGCCGCTTTGTTATATTAGCGAGTTTCCTGGGGAAGTGTAGCCGACATTTGAGCGGCAAACCGGGAAACCGAAACAACCCTGATAGAGGAGGAAAGTGTGGTCAAACTGACGCTGCGCGATCGCGAATCCATTCATGAGGCGGTCCGCCGCTTTCGCAAACTGGTAGAACGAAGCGGCATCAAAAAAGAAATGCGCCGCAAGGAATATTACGAAAAGCCCAGCGAATCGAAGCGACGCGCCCGACTGCGGGCCGAGCGGCGCGCCCGCCGCACCCGATTCCAGCGCTAGGGGGCACGGGATCTTGCAATTTTCATGGCTTGCCAGCCCGAGGCGGCTGCCATGCCGTGACAGAGCAGGCGCGATGGGCGTTTTGGCGAGGGACTTCGATGCGCAACCTGTTGTGGCTAACTTCGGTGTTGTGGGCACTGGTGCCTGCCAGGCAGGTGCTGGCTGAACTCCCGCCTCTCTCGGCGGCTGAACTTCAGCAGCAAGCTTCCCACGTGGTGCGGGGTAAGGTAGTCCAGGTTTACTCCGCCGAAAAAGAACCCCGACCGGGATTTTCCGACCGGCTGTTTGCCATCGAGTTGAATATCTCGCAGACTTCAAAAGGGGAGGGGTTGGCCCCCGAGCAGACCATCTTCATTCGCACCTGGCAGGCAGCAATTCGGCCGCGAGGCTGGGTCGGACCTGGAGGGCAATCCCGGATTCCCCGGCAGGGGGAAGACGTCACAGTGTACGTTCGCGGTGAACAAGGAGCGTACGACGCGCTCATTCCCAACGGCATCTCCGCGAATTAGTTGCTCGTCGAGCCGGTAGTCTCGGCTGGTGAAAATGTTCGTTGTCGGCGCGGCGATGCAGTCGGACGAACAGCGTTTAGCTCGCTCGCATTCTCTCCACAAGCTGTTGCACTTGCCGGTTCATTTCCTCGGCAGGCAGTTTGACCCTTTGGCCGTGGCCGGGCAGTACCCATTCGAAACGGTAACTGGCCAGGCGTTCCATCGACTGCGTTTGCCCGCTCCAGGAATACCAGCAGTAGTCGCGAGACGCCGAAAGTCGCCGGCGGTGACGGTTCCACGACAGGTGGTCGCCAGTGAACAAGTAGCGATCGTCCCAGAGCAGGCAGCAATGCCCCTGGGTGTGGCCCGGCGTCGGAATCGCCCAGCATCCAGGCGCCAATTCCACCGGCTCGAAGCCGTCGAGGATGGTTTCGGCGTCGGGCTGGTAGACCAGTTCGTGGCGATGAATCACTCGCCGGGCGGAGAAGCGGCGGGCATACTTGTCGGCATCCGCCACGTCGTCGCGATGCGTCAGAAAGATGTGGTCGATTCCGCCGAGACGTTCGAACTGGCGGACCAAAGCCGGCAGAAACTTGGGTGAGTCGATCAGCCAATTACCCCGGGCGTGCTGCACAAAGTAGCTGTTTCCGCCATAGGACTTGGGTGAATTGAACCCGCAGTAGAATACGGGAGCCTCCAAGATCATTGGAAAATCGTCCATGGCGGCCTTCGGGTCATCGCCGGCAAGGCAGCCGATCGAGCCTGTCGGGCAAGACAACAGGGCATGGAGCGCGGATCTCCTTTCCTGTGGAGATTCAGGCTGGGAGTGCACAAACGACGTGTCGCTCGCTTCGCCAAACACCCCCGGGGCCAACTGCCGGCAGGCGTCGCAATCGATGCACGTGGAGTCCACGAAGAAGTCGCCAGGCACGTTCATTGGCACTTGTTTGCTGTAGTTGGCCATGTACGATCGCTGTATCACGAGGGACTTGCCTCGCGGCAAGCGCTTGCCGCTGGTGAATTCTATGATGGTCGCAAGATCGGCCAAGCCGCGGTTGACTGCCGTCGCTCAAACCGGTTCGCCTGCGTGTTCGCGTCATGCCGGGCGAGCTCTTGTTGGAACGCGCGCCCGCATTTTCTGCCTCAGAAAAGCCGAATGATCAATGGATATTTTGGCACACAATCGAGCCGCCTGGGATCGCCAGGTTGCGCAGAGAAACCCCTGGACAATTCCCGTTGCTGCCGAGGCGATCGAAGAAGCCAGGCAAGGGAGGTGGGAGGTGCTGCTGACACCGGCCAAGCCGGTTCCGCGGGAATGGTTTCCTCGGCTGCAAGGCTGCTCCATATTGTGCCTGGCATCGGGCGGCGGCCAACAAGGACCGCTGCTGGCCGCCGCGGGAGCGGAGGTGACGGTATTCGACAACTCGTTGCGGCAGTTGGAACAGGATGCCGCCGTGGCCAAACAGCACGGCCTGAATTTGAACATCGTTCAGGGCGACATGGCCGATTTGCGCGTGTTTGCCGACCAATCCTTCGATCTGATCTTTCATCCCTGTTCCAATTGTTTCGTTCCGCACGTGCTGCCGGTTTGGCAGGAATGCTTTCGAGTGCTGCGACCGAAAGGGCTGTTGCTTTCGGGGTTCACCAATCCCCTGCGATATATTTTCGACGACGCCCGGCTGGAGAATGGCAGCCTGGAGGTTCGCCATACCATTCCCTATTCGGACCTCGCAAGTCTTGCCGCGGCCGACTACCAGCGGCTGATTGTCAACGGCGAACAGCCGCTGGAGTTTGGCCACACGCTCGACGATCTGCTCGGTGGGCAGCTTACGGCTGGATTTGTGTTGATTGGTTTTTATGAAGACAAGTACGCTGATACGACCAGCGACCCCATTTCGAAATTCATCGCGAGCTTCATCGCAACCCAGGCGTTGAAGCCGAAAGATGTTTGATTGGCAAGCGTCGTCTGCCGTGCCGCAGGGGGCGCCAACATTGGGGCAAGATTGCCAACAACATGGTCCCCATTCCCTGTTGCTCCCTCTCTCGTCACGAAACGCCCGCGCACATGACACAACGTCAACCTGCTGCTGAACCTGTCCGCTGCCCTTGGGCGCGGGGCGACGAATACGCGCTGTACCACGACACGGAGTGGGGCGTGCCGATTCACGACGACCGCCTGCTTTTCGAATTCTTGATTCTCGAAGGCGCGCAAGCCGGGCTAAGCTGGGCCACGATCCTCAAGAAACGGAACAATTACCGGGTTGCCTTCGACCAATTCGATCCGTCTGTTGTCGCCAAGTACGACCAGACCAAGCGGGCGACGCTGCTCGACAACCCCGGCATCGTGCGTAACCGTCTGAAGATCGATTCGACGATCGCCAACGCCCAGGCGTTCTTGGCCGTGCAAGAGGAATTCACCACATTCGACGCGTTCATCTGGAGTTTTGTTGCGGGGCAACCCAAGCAAAATGCCTGGCGAGCGTTGTCAGACGTTCCGGCCAGCACCACAGAATCCGACGCCATGAGCAAAGAACTCAAGCGACGCGGCTTTCGATTCGTCGGCAGCACCATTTGCTACGCGTTCATGCAGGCGGTGGGCATGGTGAACGACCATCTGGTCGGTTGTTTCCGGCACGCCGAGCTGCAACCACCACGAAAGCCGAGAAAAAAGTAGCGTGACTGGCGGCGATTTTGCGTACCCCCCGTATCGCGGGCATTGGCATGGGATGTTGGCCAAGTTGGCGATAGCCGTGGGGAGCCGCAGTGAATAATCGATCGTTCCACGGACGCGGGGTGGGATTTTCCCGCGATCGGTCAAGTGTCCGTCGATGCTGAGGATCTTGGTTCTTGAGGAATGTTTGCACCGCGAAACCCTTGGAACGGTCGCGGTTCTGTAATTCCGGCCGTTTTGGCAATTTCGACGGCATGTTGGCGGCGCTGGCAGACGAGAGAAACTGCCGCAACTGAGGCAAATGGGTTGCCTTCACAAAAGCTATGGGAAAGATGCCAGGCGCTCTTGTCCATGTTTTGGGCTGCCGCCTTTGGCGTGTGCGGTTTCTCAGGCGGGATTTGCGGGCCGGATCGAATCGGTTATCGTGAACCGCCGCGACGCGGAGTTCGTCGCTTTGGCCGCCACTCGCTCGACAGGAGGAAGACAGCACCGTGGCGATGCACTCCCCGTTCAATCGTCTTGATCGCCGGTTCTCGATCCGGCTTTGCAGCCCTGGTGGGCTCATTCTACTCGTCCTCGGGTATTGGCTGTTCCTCGGTAGTTGGCAACTGGCCGTGGCGCAGGGGCCGGCCCTGGCGCCCCCGGACTTGGAGCCCAACAAGCGGCTCACGGCACCGACCATCCAAACCCGGCTCAAGGCGCTGGACGACCACAAAGAACTGGGCGAGGAAATCCGAACGCGGATTCGAACGCTTTACGACGAGGCGCTGCGTTTTCTCGAACAAGAGAACAAGAGCCTGGCGGAATCGGCCGAATTTGACAAGGCGGCTCGCGGGGCCGCGCAAGACCTGGCGGCCGCCAAGGCTCGGCGCGATGCGCCTCCCACCCCGCCCGATCCGCTTCCCAGCAAAATCACACTCTCGGAATTGCGACAGTTGTTGCCCGAACGCATGGCAGCGCGCGATGCCGCCAGGGCGGAAGTTCGGCGATTGGACAATGAGCCCAGCCGACGGCAGCAGCGGCGCACCGAAATTCCTGAAGAACTTCAGCGGGCGAAGGATCAACTGTCCGAGATCGAAAAACAACTCGCCCTGCCTGCGCCAGCCGAAGACGATCCGGCGCTGGTTGCTGCCCGCCGGGCACGCTTGCAGGCCGAACGGCAATTTCTCGTCCAGCGGCAGTCCACGTTGCAGTTGGAATTGGCGGCCTACGCGGCCACGGCCGATATACTGCCAACGCTGCAAGACTTGGCGGCTCGCGAGGCAGCCCGCGCCGAAGAAGCGGTGGCCGCCGTCGAACGCCAGATTGAAGAACAGCGGCAGCAAGAAGCCAAGGAAAACGCCCGGCAGGCGAGGCTCGATGCTGCCCGAGCCATGCCCGAATTGCAGCTTCTGGCCAAGCGCAATCAGGCGTATGCCGAGCGAAACGCGATGCTTCCTGGCAGCATCCAGGAGATTACCCGCGACCTGGCGTCGGCCGAAAAACGTTTGCAAGACTTGCGTTCGGAGGTGGTCCGAACCAAGGAGAAAGTGGACCAGGTGGGGCTGACCGACGCCATTGGCCTTTTGCTCCGCAAGCAGCGCACGTCGCTCCCCAACGTGCCGACGCTGCATCGCCGCATTGCCGGGCGGCAAGAAGAAGATCAGGCGTTGCGGCTGGAACTCATGGAATTGGATGACGCCCGGTCCGCGCTTGCCGATTTGCAAGCGGCGACGGAACAGGCCATGGTCAACATCAACCTGGCCGGTTCGGAGCATTCGCCCGAGGAATTGGAGCAGGCGGTGCGCGACGTGCTCCAAAAACAAAAGGACCAACTCGACACGCTGCTCCGCAATTTGAACAGCTACTTCGAGCGTCGGGTAGAACTCGATACGGTCGAGCAAGCGCTGATCGACGAATCCGAAGCCTACGCCAATTACGTGGACGAACACGTGCTTTGGATTCGCAGCGCTCCGCCGCTGGGTTGGAGCGACCTGTGGACGTCGGTGCAATCTGCCGTGGCGCTCGTCAAACCCAATTTGTGGCAGAGCGCGGCAGCCGCCCTGGGCAGAGATATTCAGCAATATCCGCTGCTTTGGGCGGGCTTTGCCGCGGCGATCGGTTTGCTGCTGTTCCGTCAACATGGCTGGCGTGCAGAAATCGCCGAAATTGGCGAAACGGCAACCAAACGCTCGTGCTGCCGGATGAAGCCGACATGGCGGGCGCTGTGGCTCACGTTGCTGATCGCGCTGCCGATTCCGGCCGCCATGCTCTTTTTCGGCTCGCGATTGCTTGCGCCCACGGATCTTGGCACGTTTCCTTTCGCCCTGGGTTGGGGGTTGATTTCCAGCGCCGCCTTTCTGCTGCCTGCCGAGTGCCTGAGGCAGGCATGCCTGGCAGGCGGACTGGCCGATGCCCACTTTGAATGGCCCGACTCGACTCGGCGATTTCTCCGCAAGCAACTCCGCTGGTTCGTACTTAGCGTTCCGGCGTTGTTGCTGGTCGCGACAACGGTTGGCCGGCTGGGTAACGAAGCCTATTTGAATTCATTGGCCAGACTGGTGTTCATCGCCGCCGTGGCGTTGATTGCCCTGTTCGCACATCGCACCCTCCTCCCCCAAGGGCCTATTTTTCGCAACCTGGCTGCCATGCAGTACGAAGGCTGGACCTATCGCCTGCGGCACGTGTGGTATGTGGCCGGCGTGCTCGGCGTGCTGCTGCTGGCCGCGCTGCCGGCTTTTGGCTACTACTACACGGCCCATCAGCTTGCCGTTCGATTGCTGATGACACTGTGGTTCTTGCTCGGGCTGCTCTTCTTGACGGCCTTGCTCTTGCGATGGTTGCTGCTGCACCGCCGGGCAATGGCCATGGAAGAAGCCCGCGATCGCAGGGCAGCCATGGCCGCGGCGGCAGCCGCGGCGCTGGAAGAAACGACCATGACGGTGCCAACTCCGGTGGAAGAACCGGGGCCCGATCTGGCCACGATGAGCGAACAAACGCGACAAATCATCAATGTGCTGCTATTTGTGCTGGGTATTACCGGCATTTGGCTGATTTGGGTGGATGTGCTGCCTGCCTTGGGATTTTTGAACAAGTTTGAACTGTGGCGGCTCACGCAGGACGAGAAATCGGTAGCCGTGACGCTAGCCCACCTGGTGCTTTCAATCCTGATCATGTCGATGACGTTCTTGGCGGTGAAGAACATTCCCGGCTTGTTGGAGTTGTTGTTGCTGCAGCGGCTACCGCTCGACGCCGGGGCCCGATTTGCCGTTAGCACCATTTTTCGCTACGTGCTCACCGTGGTGGGCGTGATTTGGGCCTTCAACATGATCGGGATCGAATGGTCCAAGTATCAATGGCTGGTGGCGGCCGCCACGGTAGGACTCGGCTTTGGCCTGCAAGAAATTTTCGCCAACTTTGTCGCCGGCCTGATTGTGCTGTTTGAGCGGCCGGCCCGAGTGGGCGACATCATTACCGTGCAGGGAGTCACCGGCGTGGTTTCGCGGATTCGCATTCGGGCCACCACGGTCACCAATTGGGATCGCCAGGAATTCATCGTTCCCAATAAGGAATTCGTGACCGGCAACGTCACCAACTGGACGCTCTCCAATCGAATGAATCGCGTGGAGATTCGAGTGGGCGTGGCGTACGGCAGCGATACCGACGCGGTGACCGAACTTCTCAAGAAAATTGTCGACAACAGCCCCCACGCTTTGAAAGACCCCGCTCCGCAAGTCATCTTCGACAACTTTGGCGACAGCACCTTGAACTTCATTGTGCGCTGCTTCCTGCCCGAACTTGACCTGCGGCTGGCAACGATTCACGACCTGAATTCGGCCATTCATCGCGAATTCAACAAGGCGGGCATCGAGATCGCGTTCCCGCAGCGCGACCTGCATATTCGAACCGTGGATGCCGCGTTCCCGCTCGAGCGCAGGGGGAAGCATGCCGGCAGGGAGCACGGTAACGGAGTGGCGGCCGGAGACAAGAAATAGCCTGTCCGCCTGATGCCGCTATCGCGTCTGCCGAAGCCGTGAAGCACCCCGCGCGGTCGTGGAGTTTTCGCCCCGACACGCAGGAGGAGCAACGCCTGCGATCCAGGTGTGCCTAGCGCACAAAATCCTGCACCACGGTGACCTCACGAACCTGACGGCTCGACGGTTCGAAGACGCGAATCTTGATCTGAATGGCGCGGAGGGGAACCGGGTAAGGCGGCATGGTTTCATGCTCGGTAATGTCGTCTACGCCGCCTTGGTTATTGTCGTCGATTCCGTTGGTGGCGCTGTCCACAATGCCATCGCCATTTTGGTCGATGCCATCGTGCTCGTAGTGTGTGGACCAAGTGCAGTAGTTTGCGGGCATGGTGTCTTGGGGAGCCGCGACGAGTTGGCTGCGGGGGTGCCCCGGTCCGGCGAAATAGGAACCCTGGTAAACTCCCGCGGTGGGGATGTTGTCGGCATTGAGCGCGGCGCCGGTGCCCCGCGAATAGAACAGATCGACGAACGCTCCGCGGCTCACCGGCGTGGCGCCGGAAGCAAGCCGCTCTTTGTACGCGGCGTCGGTCGGCAAAACCGGCTGGCCGCCGATTTCGAAGACCGGAGCGCCAGGATCCCAAACCTTCACGTCAAAACCAATCACGTTGTCGAGAATGACGTCTTCCGTCACCCGAGGAGGCGCGGGCAGCGTGAAGGCCGCGATGCCGTCGGGCGGGGCGCCCGAGGGATCGTTCTTGGGCACGATGCCAGGGAAAGGCAGCATGGGGTTTTCCCAAAAATCACGCTGTGCCTGATAGGCCGGCGGGGTGCCCGGCACCGTGACCCAGGTACCAGGGCTGGGCGATCCATTGAGGATGGGGAAGGGAAAGTTCGGATGGGTGGTTTCATGGATCAGCGGCAATCCCAACTGTCCCCAGTAGCGGACATCGTGCGGGAACAGCAGCGGCTGGTGGACGAATCGGTTCTCGCGCTTGGTCAGGTCGCCCAGCGAGTTGGGCACCAAGTGCGCATTCATGCTCTGGTGAGCGAGTTCCGATTCGGACGACCCTCCGCGCTGGCGCACGGAAACGTCGCTTTGATTGTAAAAGTTGCCGCTACCCGCGTTGATGGTTTGGCCGGGAATGACCAACAATACGCGCCGATACAGCTTGTTGCCGCGCATGAACCAGGCCACTTCGGCTACCCGCGACTGGCTGACCACCCCGTTGTTCAAACCCGTGAAGGGTTCGCCGTAACTGCGGCAGGTGAACATCAGCACGTCGTCGATGTCGCCGACGGAGGAATCGGGTTGTCCCAAGTCGGTAATCGGCTCGGCGCCCACGGGATAGGCGGCGGTCCACGGTCCGGGCCCTTCAATGATTTCGAAGTAGCCCAGTTCTTGGGCCGGATCGAGCGGGGGCGTCATGCGGGCGGTCGCGTACCGTAGGTCGAGCTGCAAGCGATTTTGCGCCGATCGCAGGCGTCCCGAGGTTTCGATGACCGCCTGGTTGTCGCCAATGCTTCCGGTCAGCAGGCCAAAACCATTCACGGCCACGCCCATCAACAGCAGCGTGAGCGCGGTGGCTACAAGGAGTTCGACAAGGGTAAAGCCGGCAGCACGATGTGAAGGCCGACGCCAAACGGGGCGGCAGGGCGCGGTCATTGGATTTCTCGGCAAGAACAGATCCCCTCGCGGAGCGGCCTGGGAACAGGGTGAAATGCGGCCGACCCTGCAATGCATTCCACCTGCCCCGGCGCGCGTTGTCAAGCCACGACCGGTCTGGCTGCCGTCGAAAAGCCGCATTCCGGCAATTTCCTCCGCGGGAGGGGGCTCGTCGACCGGTTACAGGGCTTCGGTCTCTTCCGGTTCTTCGACCGCAACATCGATGCCAGGACGATGGATGTGGAACGGATCGACAAACCGCGGGAAGCCCGGCAGGCCGGCGGCGACCCAAACTTCATCGACACCCGCCCCCACGATCCGCACGGCGTCGTCGCGGCGTTTGCCCGAGAGCAGCGAGGCGTGCACGACCGGTGTAACCGGTCCCTCGTAGCCTTTCGCCTGCAGGTGCTTGATGGCAGCCGAAAGATTGATGGGGCACTTGGCCGAGGGGATCAACCGATCTTGCTCTCCCATTTGAGCGGGATCCGCGCCGCTGGGAGCACTGGAAATTCGCACGGCAACGACCTTCTCAATGGGCAACGCCTGAAACTCGGCCAAGCCGGCGCCAGAGATATGGTTTTGCCACAGGTCGATGCAGTGGCCGACCTGCGGGCTCTTGACGGCATCGAGCAGCTTGGACAGTGCGTCGAAGCTGTGGATGAATTCGAACGACTTGCCCTTGCGTGCGGCGGCGACGGCGTTGAAGCCCACCCCCAATTGCAGTTCGACCGCCGCCAGCACCTGGCCGATCTCGGTCAGCCGCAACCGGTAGCGTTCGAAGTTTTCGTGCAGGGGGAGCGAGTCGTTCGCGGGATTCACCACGGTGATTCCGCGGCGAATTCCCAGGGCGGCCGCATACTGCGCCAGCGCTCCGAGCCGGGCGATCTGCGACTTGTACTTGGCGTCGTCCGCTTCCAAATCGACCGGCAGTCGGAAGCAGCCTAATTGAATGTCGGCGCTATCGATCAAGCGTCGAGCCATTTTCTCGCCGCGGGCTTCGACCTGCTGTCCATAATCGAGCAGATCGAGATCCATGCCGCGAAACCCGTACGAGAGCGCCATTTCGATCTGTTCGTTCTGGGGAGCGTAAAAGCCAAGCGCCTGCGTACTCAGATTTCGGTACATGCAACTCTCCAATGTGTTCTTTTGTGCACCAGGCTGACGGTGTTCTTTGAGTGATTTTCATTATGCCGGTAGAGACGGATGCGCCTAGGGGGGTGGACCCCCAGCGGGCAGCTGGGGAATATGCATAAGTCAATGTTTGGCAATTGTTTGCATGATTTGAACGAGTTGCATTCCGTGGAAAAACTGGCTTGCTGGCACTGCTAGCAGGCGATGCAATCGGCCTGCGTTTGCCGCCTGTTTCGTCTGAAATTCCAGAAAAAATAGGGTGCCTACATGAAATGGGCCGGTGGATTGGCTAAACTAGAGGGTCACGTTCTTATGTCCCGCCCTACCGTGTTGCTGGCCGCGATTTCCCACCTACGCGTCGGACGAGCCGAACTTGATCGAATTGCTATCGTGTTCGATCGACGGTTTGGCAGGTCGCCGCAGAGAAACGCCTCACTCCATGTCAAACACTGGCCGCTCGGTTTGCCTGGCGTTGCTTTCCAGCTTTGTGGTGTGGGGAACGTGCTGCGCTGCTGAAGTGGCGGCCGAGACGTTGCCTCGCGAGCATCACGCCTGGGGACGCTTCTCGCCGGGTGCCTGGCAAAAGGCGCGAATCACCAGCGAAACCTTGGATGACGCGGGCCAGGTGATTCGCACCACCATCACCGACACCAAGACCACGCTGCTTTCGGCCGACCATCAATTCTATACGTTGAAGGTAGAATCAACCGTGGAAGTGTTGGGCAAACGGATCGAGGCGGCGCCGCAGATTATCAAACGCACGTACGACGATCTGCCGTACGATCAGACCGCGGCCACGCGGATTGCCGAACAGGTCGATGTGGCGGTGGACAACCGGCAATTTCAGTGCGCGGTTCTGGAAACCGTGGCTAAGACGGCGGTGCAAACGGTGACGGCTCGCACGTATTATTGCCGGCTAGCGAAACCCTTCGCGCTGCGCCGCGACGTGACCGTGATGCAAACCGGCGGGGCATCGCCGTCCAGCGAGTCGAGCATGTACGTCATCGCGATGGACATGCCCCACAAGGTGCTGGGAGAAACCTACTCGGCCAGCCACATCAAAACGGTCTACAGGCAAAACGGGAGCACGATGATCACGGTAAGCGTGCAAGTGCTCGATGTTCCCGGCGGCACGGTCGCTCACAGCTCGAAAGAAGTGAATTCCTCGGGCCAACTGATCCGCCGCAGCACGCTGGAACTGCTGGAATCTGGAGCCGACGAGCAGGTGGAAGTGAAGGCGAACGCCGACCCCATGTTGCGGATGGGCTATCAACCGGCGGCCAACGACAGCCAATACCTGGCGCCGCTGCCCGAGTTGCGATTCCGCGGCCGCGGCGTCACCCGGATGGAACACTGGGTCAACAGCCGCCGCAATTGGGGGCGGTAGAACACCTCGCGGCAAGGGCGGTTTGGCCGCGGTTCTCGCCAAGGCGTGTGGCAAGCCCCCCGGGGCAAGGTTTCGAATCAGTCCGCTTCTTCCGTGGCCAATCGCACGTGTTCAAAGCCGAGCGAGTTGCCCACGTCGAGCACCATCACCACCTTCTCGTGCAAGGCATCGCCGTGGGCGTAAACCAGTAGGTGGCCGGGAGCTTTGGGGCCGGCTTCTCGCGCCTCGCCGAGTTGGGCTAGCAACTCATGGCGGGTGGGGGCTTCGTGCTCGGCAACCCAAATCACGTTGTCCTGGTCGATCCGCACAATCAGGTAATCGTCGTCCTGCTCCAGTTCTTCGATGGTGCGCTGCTGGGCCACCGATTCCGACTGGTCTGAAGCCGGCATTTCCAGCGATTTTTGCAAGCTGAATGCCGCCGTGATCATGAAGAAAATCAATAGCAGGAAGGTCACGTCGACCATCGGCGTCATGTCCAGGCCTTCGGACTCGGGCCGGGGGCGGCGAAAATTCAATGCGTCGCCCAAAGGCGGAGCACCCGCAACCTGCGGAACCCGCTCGGCCGGGGTCGCGGAAGGCTCGGAGGCGGACTTGCCGTCGGGGTGAGGAATCTTGCCGACCGTCTGGCAATGCACGCAACGAAACCGGCTGCCGTGCTGGTTGCGCTCTGCCCGGAGCGGTTGGCGGCAATGTCCGCAACGAAAGATAAAGAATGCCGATTTGGCCATGGGATTAGCGGGCCTCCATCACGGCGACATGCACGGTGAGCCCTTGCTGGGCGGCCAGCCGCGCAATCCGCGCCACGTGGCGATGGCGGACTTCGCGCTCCGCCTTGATCAGCACTGCCGATTTGCCTTCGGCCAGTTCGGAGGCAAAGTACTCTTCCAGCCGCGGCGTCTGCGACGATTCATCCTCGGGCAGCAAGTGGGCTTCGACGCGGCCTGCCGCCAGGTAAACTCGCGGCACATCGGGCGCGCCGCCGGCGGCAATGGTAACCGCCGCGGTGGTTTTGGCGTCGACGCCGGCGCCGTATTCGGCGGTGGGAAGCTCGACCGCCGTGCTCGGGTCGGGCCGGGAGCTCACCAGGAAGAAAATCAGCAGCAGGAACACGATGTCGATCATGGGGGTGATGTCCATGTTCGAATCGTTGGCAATCCGCCGGCGGGGCAGGACGGGTCCGTCGTCGGCCAGCGGATCGCCGGGAGTTTGTTCCACAACTTGAAACGACGGAGCGGCTCTAGGCACTGATCACGCTCCTGAACGTATCGAAGAACCGCGTGAGGCCCGCCCCGACGAGATCCTCCATTTTGCGGATGCGAATGTTGATCGTGGCGGTGCTCAGCACCAAGGGGATGGCAATGACCAGTCCGCAGGCGGTGGTGACCAGCGCTACGGCGATGTCGCTGGCCAGGGCATCAGGCGGCACGGTTTCGCTGCCGGCCAGTTTGCTGAAGGCGCCCATCATGCCGATCACGGTGCCGAGCAGTCCGGCCATGGGAGCCGACTTGATGACCGTTTCAACCCAACTCAGGCGGTATTCCAGGTCGGCCAGCACATCGCGTTGGAACCGATCGGCCACGATGTGCCTGAGTTTTGCCGATCCCAATTCACGGTGATTGACGGCCAACTGGGCCAACTGCGGCAGGGCCTTCGACTGGCTTTCGCACAAGGCGCTGGCGCTGTCAAAATCGCGGACGAGCAGGTACTGATCGAGTTCGTCCAGGAAGGCGTCTTGCGCGTCTTCGCTGCGGAACCGGGCCGCCGCCACGCGTCGCCAAACCACGAGCACGCAAAACAACCCCCAAAGGGCGAGCAGCGCCAGAACTGAATAAATGACATAACCAACAATCTGTAGCAGCGTTTCCATGGATTTTAGCAGTGGCGAATTCGAGTGGCGGAATTCAAATGTTCGAGGAGCGGGAGCCAAAAATTCGAGAAAGAACGTTCGCACGAGCCGGTTCAATGGCGTTTGGCGCCTACAACGGGTCTTGGCTAATCACGTAAAAGTCGCTCTTTCCGCCCGCGGCGCGCACACCAAAGGTGGTGCGGCGAATTTGTTGCGGTTCGCGATTGGCAAAGCTTTTTTCGAGGATGGCCAGACGGTTTTCGACGTCTTGAGGGTAGAACTGCACCACGATGCGGCCGGAGTGGTTGATGCCGGCGCGCTGCAAGAGTTGCAGGTCGAACTGCCGCAGGGTGCCTCCTTGCCACGACATGTACAGGCGGTCGTCGGTGGCGCCCGAACCGGCCACGCGGCGGGTGGGACGGGCGGCCGTCAGGTTGCTGGCGTACTCCACCCGGCCGCCGCCGACCGCGGCCAGTTCGATGTTGAAGTCATCGAGTTGCCGGGCATAGGCCTGCAAGGTGGTGCGGTCGAACTCGATGCGCCAACGCTGCGCTCGGGGAAAGCCGCCGCCATCGCCGTCGCCGCTGCCCAGCGGGGCCGCATTACCGGTTCCGGTCGATCTGCCCTGCGCGCCAGCTTCGAGTTCGGCGTTGAGCAGCGGATCACTTAAATCGGCCACCACCTGGGCCAGCGCTTCGTTGATCATGGCCACGGTTTCTTGCAGTTGCGGCTCGACCAGGTCGGTTTGCTCGCTGAGCGTTTCTTCGTTAGGCGAATCGATTTGGAGGCTTTCGCCCAGCGTACCGTCTTCGCGCCCCCCGACGCGTTCCATCTCGATGGGAACCGAAACATTCTGCACGGTGACTCGCGAAGTGAGCCACACCACAAACAGGGCCACCACGGCCAGTCCGACAATGATCAACAAGGCCACGAGGAGGCTGGCCGCGCGGTCGTAGGCGGAAACCCGCAGCGCTGCCCCTTCGGGAAGTTTGGGGGAAGCGGCGGTGGTCACGGGTCGAACTCCGCGGCAGGTTTCAACGAGAGATACCATTGCCGCCATTTATTGGCTGCGGCCTGTTTTTCGGCGGGCGTGGCCGGAAGTTTGGGGCCGAAGCCGTCGAAGCGGCGGCTGAGAAGCTGCAGGGCGTCGCGGGCAGCTTCCGTCACGCGATGGTCTTCGTCTTCCAGAGCGTGGATGATGAAGGGCACGTCGTCCAGGTTGCGGGCTTTGGCCAGGCCCCGAATGGCGGCTGCCCTGGCCGCTGGCGAGTCGCTGTTGGCCATTTGCCGCAACCGCACCAAGAACGGGGAAAGCTGCTTGTCGTCGGCCCGTTCGACGTACTGTTCGAGCCCGGCCACGGCTTGGGAGAAACGCTCGTCGTTGGGATCGCCGAGCACTTTCAGCAATTGGTCGGCCGGCCCGGCCAGCGGCTTGACCACGATGCTGCCGCCGCGGATTTCGAGTTCTTTGGCGTCGAGCGGCAAACCCCGGCCGCCGATCAAAATGCCCTGCCCTTCGAGGTCGCCGTCCTGCTGGTTCAGTCCTTGCTTGGTCGATCGCACCAAGAAGAGGATGGCGAAGGCGGTGTCTTCGGGCTGTCCCCAATGGCCTTCGTTGCCTTGTGTACTCAACAGCAGTTGTGCTCCTTCGTCGTACCAGGCCGGGTTGGGGTTCGCCTGCTGTTCGACAAATTCGCGAAAACTGCTGTACCGTTCGAAGCTATAGAGGAAGTAATGCTGGCGCGACTTGACGTCAATTTTGTAGTTGTTGGCAAACCAGGCATCGCCGCGATTGATTGCCGATTGCAACCCTTGCGCGTTGACGCCCAGACGGTTGCTGCCCACGGCCTGGGGTTTTTCGGCCACGGGCTGCAGGGCCGAGGGCAACGAGGGATCGACCCGTTTCACCGGCGCCTTGGTGATGCCTGAGAGGGCGGCGATGATGTAGCAGGAGCCCAGCCCTCCGGCGGTCATGCTGTAGGTAACTTCCGGCGGCACATCGTGGCGATCGGGCGTGTAGCAGAATCCGCCGTTGCCAACCTGGGTTTTCAGGAGCCAGTTGGTGAGCAGTTGCCAGCGTTCCTTGGGGATGGAAACGCCTGCCTTTTCGGCCTCCCAAAAAGCCAAAATGGCGTATTGGGTCATCGAGGTGTCGCCATACATCGCGATCGGTTCGGTCGGATTCGAAAACGGTCCGAAGGGGCGCTGCATGGACAACAAGAACTGGGTCAGCGCGGAGATTTCATTGCGGTATTCAACGGGGTCCAGAGCGCACAAAAAGATGATGCAGACGGCAGTCTCGTAGACCGATTCGTAGTCGAGCTTGGGGGGCTTTTCGTAATGGGCCTTGAGTTGAGTGAGCGCCTGCTGAACAAAGGGGTGATCCTTGGGCTCGCCCGCCTTCACCAGGGCGGTTGCCGCTAACGCCCGTCGCCCCAGCGTGCGCCAGTAGCGATACGTGGCCAGATATTGTGTGCCCTTTTTCACGGCCTCGCGGACTTCGGGGCTTTGCGGCGTCAGCGCCGCCTGGGCTGGCGTACCGCTGCAACAAAAGGCCAGGGCAACCAGTAGGAGCATTCCTCCGATCGGAGAGCGAACATTGCGCAGATTCATACAGCCTAGCTCAACACGGCAGGAATGAACGGAACATCGCATGTGATTCATCGATCAAACCGATCGCTACCCCCCCTCGGCCGCGAACGGCTGATTGAATTCTAGTCGATCGCGGGTGTTCGTTGAAAGTGTTTCCGGCTGCTTGGTCTGGCGAGCGGATTTGCCGTTGTGCTTTGGCTGGTGCTCGGTCGAGCGGCGTGGGAAGCTGTGAAGTGCCGCCGAGATGCCAAGGGATGGCCGTGACGCACCCAACTGGGGACCGGACTAAGGCACCGTGAGCGATTGCCCATTTTGTTTGGCGGTGAATCCCAGAATGAAGGGAACCGCCTGGCGGGCCCACCGTTCCGGGCCAGGATAAGCGGAGGCCGAACTGCCAAAGCAGCTTTGCAGCATGTCGGTGTTGATCACCCCAGGATTCAGCGGCACCGCGGCCATGCCCGGGGGAAGTTCGTCGGCCAGCGACTTGGTGAGTCCTTCGATCGCGAATTTGGTGGCACAATAAGGAGCTACCTCGGGTGAAGTCACGCGACCCCAGGTTGAACTGAAGTTGACAATCACGCCGGTTTGCCGCGTTACCATGGCCGGCACGAAATGGCGAATCACGTTGACGACGCCTTTGACGTTGATGTCCACAATCTGTGAGAACTCTCCGGCCGAGAGTTCCCACAACGGGGCATTTCGATTGATGATGGCGGCATTGTTGATCAGCAGGTCGGGCGGCCCGAATTGCTCCAGCAGACGGGTGGCCCAAGCGGCAACCTGGTCGTCGTCGGCAACGTCGACGACCTCAAAATCGTGCGGCGCCGACCAGTCACCGCGAAGTTGCTTCACTGCCGATGCGTTCCGGGAGCAGCCATAAACGTGGTGCCCTTCGTCAATGAAGCCCGCGGCCATCGCTTTGCCCAACCCCCGACTGACGCCGGTGAGGACGATCTTTCTGGGAGATTTTGCTGCCATGGGGTGGAAGTTCTTTCCGTTGGTGGTCGCCCCATCCGTTCGTAGGGGCTTTCATGCCATTGCTGCTGGCGGCGTCGGTCTTCTGTCCAACCCGCCGCTGCCGGTTCAGGTTAGCGGTTGGGGCCGCTTTCCTTCAATGGGCGGGGTCTCTATCATGGGACGGTTTGTGGCGAATTTCCCGTGAATTGCCCGGGCGCACGCTCGCGGTGCGTTCATTCTTGCGACAGGTATCCCATTCCAATGATCGTTTCCTGGGATTGGCTCAAAGAGTACGTCCAGCTTCGTATTTCGCCCGATGAGTTCGCCAATCGGCTGATGATGGCCGGCCTGAATCATGAAGACACGCTGGAGGTGGACGGCCAGGTGGCGATTGACCTGGAAGTGACCAGCAACCGGCCCGACTGCCTGGGGCACTTGGGCATTGCCCGCGAAGCCGCCGTGCTGTTTGGCCAGCCGCTAACGATTCCGCCGGCGCAACCGCGGCAGGGTAGCACGCCGGTAGCCGATCTGACGTCGGTGGAGATCCAATGCCCCGACCTTTGCCCTCGCTACACGGCCAGGGTGATTCGCGGCGTGAAGGTGGGCCCGAGCCCCCAGTGGCTGGTGGCGCGACTGGCGGCCCTGTTCAAATTCAACGACGTGCGCAAGGGCGAAACGTCAAGTTGGAAGCCGGTCAACAACATCGTCGATATCACCAATTACGTGATGATGGAGTGCGGCCAGCCGCTGCACGCATTCGACTACAACCGCCTGGCCGGCAAGCGGATTGTGGTGCGAGAGGCCAAGGCGGGCGAAAAACTGGAAGCTATCGACCATCGCGTTTACGAGTTGGAACGCGGCATGTGCGTGATCGCCGACGCTCGTCGGGCGATCGGTCTGGGAGGGGTGATGGGCGGAGCCGATTCGGAGGTTGAGCCCAACACGGTCGACCTGCTGATCGAAGCGGCCGAATTCGACCCGATGTCCATCCGCAATACTTCGCGAAAGTTGAAGCTGTTCAGCCCCTCGTCGTTCCGGTTCGCGCGAGGGCTCGATCCGGCCGGCGTGGATTGGGCCAGCCGTCGCTGCTGCGAGCTGATTTTGGAGTTGGCCGGCGGCGAATTGGCGGAAGGCGTGATCGACGTGGGAAGCCGGGAGATTCCGCGCAGGCAAATCACGCTGCGCTTCTCGCAGCTCAAGCGACTTCTCGGCATCGAGATCGATCAAGCCGAAGTGATTCGCATTTTGCAGTCGCTGGGCAACGAGTTGGTCGAAAAGCCCACGTCAGAAACGTGCACCGTGGTGGCGCCAACCTGGCGGCGCGATTTGGCCCGCGAAATCGACCTGGTGGAGGAAGTCGCCCGAATTCATGGCTACGATCAGATACCCGAAGACGTGCAAGTGCCGATGGCCAGCAGCCATCGTTCGCAGCGCGATCGGGTGCTGGAACGGATTCGCAAGGCGATGAACGCGGCCGAGTTCGACGAGGTGCTCACGCTCAGCGCCACGTCGGAGGATTGGTCGGCGGCCTTTAGCCCCTGGACGAACGAACCGGCGTTGCAAACGCCAACGCCGATTATCAAGGGCGCCGACCTGTTGCGGCGGAGCCTGGTGCCAAGCCTGCTGGGGGTGCGGCGCACGAACGAAGGGTTGGGCAACGCCGAGATCGAACTGTTTGAACTGGCCAAGGTGTACCTGCCGCGACCGGGCGGCCTGCCCGACGAAGCCACCATGCTGGCCATGTCCTCGGGCGGGGATTTCTTCGACGTGAAGGCCACCATCGAAGGGTTGCTGGCCGATTTGCATTGCGAAGCGCCGCTCGAATTCCGCGAAACCCGGCAAGCACTGTTCACCGAGCGGGCGGCCGAATTGTGGTTGGGTGGCGAACGGCTGGGGTTCCTGGGCGAAGTTTCCGCCCCCGGATTGGAAGTGTTTCGTCTCCGGTCGGCGAGCACGTGCGCCGAACTGCGGTTGAGCGTGCTGGAGGCGGCTGCCAGATTGGTTCCGCAATACGAAAAGACCTCGGACTATCCGGCGATTGTTCAAGACATCAATCTGGTGGTGGCCGACAACGTACGTTGGGCCGACATTGCCGCCATGGTGCGGGCCAATGGCGGCACATTGCTCGAGGGTGTCAGCTACCAGGAAACATACCGCACGGAAAAGCTCGCCGCGGCTGGCAAGAAGAAGGTGCTGTTCCAGGTGTCGCTGCGCAGCCGAGAGCATACGCTCACCCAAGAACAAGCTCGCGACGCACACGCGAATATCCTGTCGGCCTGCCAACAGAAATTTGGCGCCGAGTTGGGCTGACCGCGCGCAAGCACCGGCGAATAGCGTAAAACTGAAATGCAACAACAGCCAAGCGGTTATTAAACCGCTTGGCTGTTCGCGAATGGCCCGTGTGTGCCGACCAGCAGACGTTTAGAACATGACGCCGCCGGTAATGCTGAAACCATGCAACCCCATGTTGCCCAGGCCGGTGTTGGGCGAACCGGCGTCCCACCAGATCTGCCCTTCGTAGCCCACTCGGGCGAAAACGCACCCGAAGTTGCTTTCCAGGCCCATCCCGATTTCGCCAATGCTGATCATTTCGTCGGCCCGGGCTCGCACGGCGTATGCCGGCGATGCGCCGAATTCCGAGTAGTCGATGCGGTCGCTACGGTTGCCGAACACGACCGAACCCCGGGCGGTGGCATAGAAGGAGAAGCAACAACCCAGGTCGTGGCCCAGTTCCAAGGCAAAGGTGGGGCCAAGTCCTTCAAAGTCCTGCGAGTACAGCAAGGATGCCAGCGTTTCGTTTCCGCCGCCGGTGAGGGTGGCGCCAAATCGCTGCCCCAGGTCCAGGTAGCGCAGACCGGCCGCCACGCGCAGAATCGAGTGCCCGATGCAGAGGTCGCGCGTGACCTCAAAATCGATCGTTTCCAGATCGAGCGCGTGGAAGCTCGCAGCCGACTGCGCATTGGTGATCCCATTGTAAATCACCGGAAAGAAGCCTGAAAATTCAGCGCCAATGCCGGGCAGCAGGCCCGGTCCGGCCTCGACCGCTGCCGAGGCCGCCAGGTGCTCCCACTGCCAGTAGCGCACCCGACCTCCCGTCCCGTGGGCGTTTTGATATCCGAGCCAGAATCGCGGAGAGATCTCGAAATCGTAGTTGAAGGGCACAAACGTCGTGCTGTTGGGACCGTCCACAAAGAAGGCGTCTGCCGAGTGAAAGTGCGGTTTGAGCCACACGATCTCGGCGCCAGCGTAAAACATGCCACAGGGCTGGCAGCAACAAACGTCTGCCTCGCACGTGGTGCAGCAATCGGAGGGGCCGTAGTGGCCGGGAAAATAGCCGTCGTCGACGTAACTCGCCTGCGGCGGTCCGGAGTGAACGACCTCCTGTTCCAGCGAGGCGAGTCGTGCGCGCAGTTCGTGCAATTCGGCCGATTGCGACTGATACGCTGCTTCCACATCGCGATACGAGCTGAATTTCGCCGGAGTTTCCGCTGCCAATGCCCATGCTGGCAATGCAAACAACGCAAGGGCCCAGGCAATCCTGCAAGTTTTCATTCTCTGGCGCTCCTGAGGGGGAGGGGGTCCTGTCAAATTCTGTATCGGCCGGAAAACTCTGCCTTCCCCACCAAATCCACAAAACCGATAAGTTTCAACCTGTCGGCAAAAGCCCCCCAGCCCGAAAAGTCGAACCGCATGCGAGCCGTTGGCCGCGAGACTGCCCCGCCTGGCAAGCGTGAGTGCGGCCGGGCACAGATGCTATCATGGGGGGCACTACTAACGTTCTCCCGTGGCATTGAGTTCTTCGAGTGTGATATGACCGCTCAGCATTCACAACTTGAGCAGCTTGCCCAATGGCTGGCAGACTCGCGAATGAGCGTAGCCTTTACGGGGGCTGGCATCAGCACCGAGTCGGGTCTGGCAGCCTATCGCACTCCGGGTGGTGTTTGGGCACGCTTCGAGCCGGTGTATTTCGAAGAATTTCTCGGCAGCCCGCGACGGCGGTACGACTACTGGAAACAAAAGTCCGAAGCGCATGACAGTTTTGCAAAGGCCAAGCCCTCGGCGGGGCATCAAGTGCTGGCCCAGTGGGAAACCGCCGGCCGGCTCGCGGCGGTGATCACGCAAAATATCGATGGTTTGCACCAGGATGCCGGGAGCCGCGAGGTGCTGGAATTGCATGGCACCGCTCGCTTCGTCAGTTGTCTCGACTGTGATGCGCGCTTTCCGGCGGGCCCGCTGGTGGAACAATTCCTGCGAGAGGATCGCGTTCCGATTTGTCCCGAGTGCGGCGGGCCGAGCATGAAACATGCCACGGTTTCGTTTGGACAAAGCCTGCCGGCCGACGTGCTCGATCGGGCTGTGGAATACGCGCGGCAGTGCGACTTGATGCTGGCGCTCGGGTCGTCGTTGGTAGTCCATCCGGCGGCAGGCATTCCCGAAATGGCGACCCGGCACGGGGCACGCCTCGTGATTATCAACGATGAGCCCACCCCGCTCGATCCCTTGGCCGACCTGGTGATCCACGAACAACTGGGGCCGACACTCACGGCGGTGCAATCGTGCTTGCCGTAATTGAACCGCTGTCCCATCACCGGGACCAACGTCGGCCACCCGAACGGCCGGGCAAGAACTCGCGGCAAAGAGCGCATTGATGCGAGGGAATGGTTACAATGGGTTGGAGAACGGTTCTGAGATCAAACCAGAAACCTCCCTGCGAGTCCGGTTCTTCTCCCGTCGACTTGGGTCTTCTGATGGCGTTTGCAGTGCACTTCCCTTTGTGGTTCTTTGCTCGCCCATGGTGAAAACCCTGAAATTTGGCGCGCTGTCATGCCTGCTTACAAGCTTGCTAGGACATGCTCTCGCTCCGGCCGAGCAGCCCGAGGAAAACGTCCGACCACCAGTCCGATTCGCGGCGCCGTGCTGGATTTGGAACGCCCGCACGCCTTGGCCCCCAACGCAGGTTGAAACCACCTCCTTCTTTCGCGGCGTGGTGCAGGTAACGCACCCCGACAATCTGCAGTTGGAAGTGGCCGCCTCCGGCAAGTACACGCTGTACTGGGACGGCGAGAAACTCGGGTCGGGGAGGGGCTGGGAAGTAGCGACCCGGTTTCCGCTCGCGCCGTCGGCCAAGGGTGAGCACCTCCTGACGGTAGAAGTGACGGTATCCCAAGGAACTCCCGCTATTTTGATCCGCCTGATCGAAGACCGGGGGCGGGTCGGAAAAACCAGTAGCACGCCCTCGGCGGTCGGCACGCACGCTCGTTGGCGAATCTCGAACAGGTTTGCAACCGATTGGTTTCGGCCGTCGTTCAACGACGATGAATGGCCATATGCTCAAGATGGTTCGGATCTGACGGAGGCGGAGCGGTTGCAATGGCTGGCAGAGTCGGCAAGGCATCCGGTGATCAGCGCCGCGCTGCTGCAAACGTCGTCGATGCTAACGCACGAGGAACGATTCGCGCTCCGCGAGTTGGATCAAGAGTGGTTGTCCAACGATACGGCCGTGCCCGAGCCGACCGTGCTGGCCATGTATTCGGCGTTGGCTATCGATGCCGACGAACGTTCGCTGGCTCATTTGCACCAGGTGTTTGAAACGTATCCCGAGCGCCGACATGTGGTGGCGACGGCGATTGCGCGATACTCGCAGGCACACCGCCGCCGACCCGCCGATTGGCGATTGCTGGTGCGCGCGCTACCTATTGTGGAAGACGACCAGGCCCGCGAGGTGATCGCCGCCACGATTCGTTATCCCGAAAGGGCCACTCGAGCGCGCTGGATTCGAGAAGCGCTGTTACAAGGCCTGCGATTGGGGGAACACGGCGGACGCGAGGCGTTCGAACTCATGGAACATTGGGCCGCCGCGGCGATTTTTCAGCCCGACGACGATTGGCCCACCCGCGTGGCCGCCGCGCAAAATTGGTTTGCCCGGCGCTATCCCGACCAACCGCCGGCTCATCTTCCGGCCGAGGACGTTTCCGCTCGCTGGCGATTCGAGCCGCTGCTCGAATTATTGCGGACCAGCGCGGGGGGCGAACCCGAGCGGGGAAGACTGGTATTCCAGAAAGCCCGCTGCCACGCGTGCCATCGCTACGAAGGGAAAGGGGAGTCTCTCGGTCCCGATTTGACGGGGATAGCGCACCGCCTGCAACTGAAGGAAATGGTGTATGCGACCATTTTCCCCTCGGAATGGGTGGCCGACGAGTTCACCTCGTATGCCATCGAAACGCACGATGGGAGAATTGTCGCCGGTTTGGTGGGCCGGCAGGGAGCCGACTCGCTGACCATTCTGCAGGCGAACGGCGAAAAGGTTACGCTTCCTCAGGCAAACGTCAAGCAATCGCATCCCCAGCGGCTTTCGATCATGCCACACAATACGCTCGAGCCGCTCAGCGAGCAGGAAGTGCTCGACCTGTTTGCATTGCTTCGCCGCAGAACCAAATCCGATTAGCATCCATGGTTACGCCGGGAACGGCGCCTGGCTTGCCGTGGATCGCCCAGGGCTGCCTTGGCACTCCGGGGAGCCATGGCAGCCGGCCACATCCCGGCTTGTGGAGCGCGTCCCGTGTCCAAATTTATCGCCGTCTGTTCCTTCGTATTGAGCATGGTGGCCCTGGCATTTGCCGCGGCAGTCTATCTTCGCTCCGATGCGATCGCAGACCAAGCCATCCAGCGTCGCGAGCAACAACTCGTCCACCGGTTGCAACCGAAAGTCCACGCCATTTATCACGATTTGGGCGTACGGCTTACGCCAGCAGCGGAGCACCCGCAGTCGCTCGATGAATTATTCGCTCCCATGATTGACCTGGCGACAAGCATCGAGCCGAATCACTAGTCAAACACTCCCTGATCATGATCGCATTCGCGACCATGCAAGCGGCCAATTGCCGCCCGCTTTTGATTGGATAGCCGCGCCGGTCGTGGTATCCTGTCGCACATCTGCCAGGCGTTCGCCCTCGGGTTCTGACAGCTCCATCAAGCAAGCGATTGAGATCGGGCTGATTCCCGTCTTATAACACGTGCTTGGCGAACAATTCTGGAAGGAAATTTTGAGTTCAGCGCTGCAATCGCTCATTTCCATTCCCCTCTCCAACAGGTTGTGTTGTGCCATGAACGCCATCCTCACCGCGCGTATGCGATTCGCCCTGCCCTTCATGTTGCTCCCCTTGCTCGTCACGGGCTGCGTGCAAGAATCCGACGCGGACGGGGCGCGCGTTTACACTTACGAAATGTGGGTTCCTACCAGCGTGCTGCTGTTGGGGTTGGCGGCAGGCCCAGTGGGTTTTGCCATGCGAGAACGCAGCGGCCGACTCGGCTGGGGATTGATGATCGCTGGCCCCGTGGCGGCATTCTTTTTTGCTCCTTCGCTGTTTCGCGATCGCGTGGTGGTCGCCAACGATGGTTTTCACGTGCGTAGCGGCATTTGGGGATTGACCGCGGTACATTCGGTGAAGTTTGCCGATCTGCAGCGAATTCGCATTACTTCCGAAACGTCGCGCACCCGCCGCGGCGGCAAGCGAACCAACTACTATTTTGTTTGCGAGCGCAAGGACGGAAGCGTGAGCAAGGTACCCGTCAGCGGTACCATTAGCGAGGCCGCTTCCGAGCAAATGCTGCTGCATGCAATTGCGTATGGAGTGCCGATTGTGAATGAGGCCTGGGTGGAGTGATAACGATTTGGTGCCGCGAGTTTCCTTGGCAGTCCTCCGGCTTTCAGCCCTGGCAGAAAGCGGGACGGATCGGCAGTCGCGTTGCGGTTTTGATCAGGGGCATTTCCGGGCACTACCTCCAAGGCAAACACGCAACCCAAGTAATTGAAAACCCCGCGATGGCTTGGCTGCGAAGAGGCAGCGTCGGCCTGCTTGGCGTATTCTTTATGTACGTTGCCTCAGCGATGTCCACCGCAAACGCCTGGTTGACAACACCGTAACCTGGGTTGCTTCACAAGTAACGCATGAATTCACCGCTCTTCGTGCCGCTGCGGTTTCTCGGGCGATTGCTGCTGATCGTCTGGGTCAGCCCCGCCAGCGTGGTTGGCCTGATGGTGGGCCTGCTGGGATTGGCCACCGGTGGCGGCGTGCAAAGGGTGGGCGCTGTTCTGGAGTTTCACGGCGGCGCCATTGCCTGGCTGCTGCAACGAGGTTTCTTGGTGCCAGCCGCGGCCATGACGCTCGGGCATGTCGTGGTTGGCCAAACCCAGTTCGACCTCGAATGTTGCCGGGAGCACGAACTGGTGCACGTTCGTCAATATCAACGCTGGGGGCCGTTTTTCATACCGGCTTACCTACTGGCCAGCCTTTGGTTGTGGCTGCGCGGCCGCGACCCCTACCGCGACAACCCCTTCGAACGCGAAGCTTACGTGCACGACCGCTGCGGCAATGGGCTGACAGATCGGACGAAGTGCTGACAAAACGGACCCGTCGTGGAAGTTCGGCTTCCGCGACACCGCAACTGAGAAATTCTGCGGCAACGCGTATTTTTTTCGCCAAAAAGTTCCGCGTTCCACCGTTACAATGGCGGCGTCTATTGACGCCTGCGCCGTCCATTTCTTGCTTGCGACCCGCCGGAGCCGGGCAAACGTTAGACTGCCGGTCCGCCCGCGACCGAAATGACGTCCGCAGCGCTCAATAATCCCCCGAGCCGGGGTAGGAGTCGAGATGCAGCATGCGCGGTTTGCCGAGTACTTTCAGGAGCAATACCCGATCTGGTGTCGGTTTGTCGCCAGTTTGCTCCACACCAGCCCCGATGATCCCGATGTGCAGGGGATTGTGCAGGAGGGCGTGACCAACCTGATGTTTCGGGGCGGCGGCATCGCCGCTATCGACGAGCGTCAACCGGCGCCGTTGTTTTTCGCGTCGATCCGCAACGCTATTCGCGACAGTAAGCGGCGGGAAAAACACCACCGCAAGTATTTGGAGCAACAGACGCTCGAGAACGTCGATCGGGTGGATGCCCGCGAAATGGAGGCGACCGACGATGAACTGTTGGTGCTTCGCGAGGCGGTGCGCGATGCACTTCGCGAAGCCGTGGCTAGCCTCACCCTGGCAGAACTGCAAGCGGTGCTGCTGTGGTTGAAATCGGAGGGTCGCGGCCAGGCGCTGGAGCAACTGGGAGCGACCACCTCCGAAGACATTCGCAATCGTTACGATCAACCCCTTCATCGAGCGAAACGAAAAATTCGCGAACACCTAGGCGCGCTTTACCAGCGCGCGGCTTTGCTCGGTTCTGAGGATGTATTGTTGCTGCTGTTGGAGACCGCGGAGTTAGCGGCTGAAGAAGCCCAAATGTCGTAAGGACCATTCGATTTGTCAGAGGACATTTCAGTTCGACGGTTGCATCTGAACCCATGCACTTCGATTGTCGCATATCGCCGCAAAATTGCCCTTACACCAGGAGCCAACCATGATTTGTACTGCCATGGCCTGGCCTGATTTGCCGGACGCGGTTCTACCGCCAAGTTGCCACGGACCTTGTTTCCCTCTGACCGCCCAGGCATGATTCCAGACAGCGGGGACCATGCGGAAGGGGGCCCGACCGGGCACCTTTTGCCATGAGTGAGAACGCCATGCAATTTTCATTGACCGATATCGAGAAACTGGCTCGGGGCGAGCATATTTCGCACGAGTCGTTCTTGGCCATACTTTCCTGTCCTGCCGCGCTGAACACGCTCAGCGATCTGCGCAACCTGCAGCAGCTTTTTGAGGACGGCGAACTTCCGGCCAATGCGCCGAGCGCCTCTGCGAACGACAGCGTGCAGCCGCCTGCCAGATTCCCGGCCGACAACACAGCAACCGCCGATCCTCCCGCCGGCGAAATGCGTGTCAGTTTTGAAGAACTGGCAATTTACATGGAGCACGGCCCGCTCGATCCCCGGCGGCTGGTCGACGTCGAGCGATTCTTGAAGGCCAGTTTTCCCGAGGCGATAGCCGAGCGAACCGCTCGTGGCGGAGGCCAAGCGCCGAGCCAGCCGGGCACGGCCGGACTTCGACCGCGCATGCGGGGAGAGTCGGAAACCGGCTGAGGATCCGATAACTTACGCCGATCAAAGGCCCCGGCCTCCCTCGGGCCCTTGCCTCGCACCTGCGGACCGAAATTTAATGTGCCTGTGAGCCATGTCGCTTTGGGCGCGATCGGTGTGAGTTGACGGTTGGCACGAGGCCAGTACAATACACGGCTTATCGACTCGCGGGGTGTAGCTCAGCTTGGCTAGAGCGCTACGTTCGGGACGTAGAGGCCGGAGGTTCAAATCCTCTCACCCCGACTATCTTTCGAATTGAGCCCTTCGGCGAGAATGTCGAAGGGCTTTCTTATTGTGGAGACAAGACTTACGTCGTCGAGCGTCCAGTTCAAACAGATGATTTCGAGGATGCGACGTTTGGCGGCGTAGTCAGCCGCAAACCATTTCTCCCGCAGGCTTTGCGAAAGTTCAAACGCTTTCACCGCAATATCGATGATTTCGTTGCGGCCCCGGTCGCAGACCTCGATTTCCAACTGCAACTCGGCAGTTCGGTCTCGGAGTTCCCGGTTCTTTGAGGCGAACGTATCGGCGTTGATCTCTTCGAGCATCCGCAGGTTGAGCAGGCGGTCCTGTTGCTCCCGCACGATGACGAGTTCGTCCTGTAGCTTCTTGGCACGTTGGGCAGAGGATCGTTGGTCCCAGTTCGTCGCCTGGCGAAGCTGTTCACGGAAGAGATCACGGAACTCGGCATCCTCAACTCGCAGCTTGTCGAAGAGGACGAGCATCTGGCCGTCGAGTTCTTTCTCCGTGAGCCGGATGCGTGGGTGGTCGCCCTTGTGGTACTGCGTGCAGCGGTAGTAGACGTACTCCCGCTCGCCGCTCTTCGTCATCTTCGTCTTTCGTTCGCCTGTGACGGGCGAGCCGCAATAGCCGCACTCGATCAGATCGCTGGCGTATGTCATCTGGTGCTGCTTGTAGACCTTCTGGCCGAGAAGCGCCTGCACACGGTCCCAGAGCCGTCGTTCAATGATCGGCTCATGTGTGCCAGGGTACCAATGGCCTCGGAACTTGACGTCGCCGATGTACGACCGGTCAGTCAAGATGGCGTAGAGTTTGCTGCGACCGATCTTCGGCGTGGACGGCAGATAGACAATCCCCTCCTTGACCAAGGCGTCTCCGAGGGTGTCGAGCGTATGGCTGTGGTATCCGTACAACTCAAAGATGCGGCGAATCGTGTCGGCATTTTCGAGATGAACCTCCACGATGCTGCGGCCGTCGATGCGAACATTTCGATAGCCGTAGGGAGGACGACTCGGAAACAGACCGCTCTCAACCCGGCGCTCGATGCCTTCCTTCACGTCGATCGACTGTTGCTCCGTGTAGAAGCTCGCCATGCTCGCCAGCATTCGACGCTGCATCCGACCAGCGGGTGTGTTCTCTGTGGGCTGGGCCACCGAGATGAATTGCACACCGAACTCAGATTCGAGTCGCTCAAGCTCGACGTAATCGAATAGGTTTCGAGCGGCCCGGTCCACCTTGTAGAACAGGATTCCGTCGAGCTTGTGGGCGTTCTTCTTGGCGAAAGCCATCAATTCCTTGAACGTGCCCCGCTCATCGTGCTTCGATGCTGTCTCGGCGATGCGGAAGAGCCGGATGATCTCGCCGTTGTTGCGCTCGGCGTACTGGCGCAGAGCATCCACTTGGACGTCGAGAGAGAATCCCTCACGTTCCTGTTCTCTGCTGCTCACCCGAGCCAGTGCCACGTATCGCCTTGTTGCCTTCGCCACCGAACCGTCCTTGAAATGAAAATGGACCTCACGTTTCCATGAGGTCCATTTTCACCGAGGGCGTTCGATCTGCAACGGCGAACGGCTATCCTGCCCGAAATAGTTCTACTGGTGTCCTGTACGTCGGCACCAACCGGGCTCCTTCGAGAACGAAACCATCGAAGAGGAGTTCCAAAACACGCCGCTTGAACGCAAAGTCGCTGCAGTGCCAACGGCGACCAATCTTGCTGATGGTCTGGTGGGCACGCTGGCAGCACCCCCAAGGCTGTTTCGAATCGAGGTCGTCGATGGCCTCGCCCAGCAAGTCAATGTGTTGGCCCAGTTCGACCTTCTTCGCAGCAAAGTCATCCGAGGAGATCTCGTCAGCGAGGCGAAGGTTCAACAGTTGCTCCTGCTGGGCGACGGCGAGCGATTTTTGCCGCCTCAGTTCCTTGATTCGATCGCCCGTCTCGGCCGCCTCTATCTTCGTTCTTTCCTCGGCGACACGTCGCATCCAGTGCGGCACTGCGGCTTCAAACCAGCCGTGGAGTCGTGACAGCATAAGCCCGACTTGGAAGTCGAGTTCTTCTTCTCGAACTCTGACCCTCGGGTGTCCCGGTCGAGTGTAGCGAGCACAACGATAGTAGACGTAGCGAGCCTCGCCGGATCGAGTGTTTTTTGTTTTGACTTCGCCGCTGATCGGACGGCCGCAATAGCCGCACTGGATCAGATTTCCGGCGTACGTCATGGCATGCGAGCGGTAGCACTTTCGTCCGAGCAGCACCTGCGCCCTTGACCAGGTCTCAAGATCGATCAGAGGCTCATGGGTGCCGGGGTACCACCGTCCCCGAAATCGCACTTCACCGATGTAAGACCGGTCGGACAGGATTGAATATACCTTCGAGATACTGAACTTGGGTTTCGAGGGAAGCCAAACGAGACCTTCGTCAGCAAGACGATCAGGAATTTCGTCACCCGGCACGAATTCGTAGCCATAAAGTTCGAAGACCCTTTGGACCTTGGCTGCGCTCTCATCGTCGGTTTGGACGAGCCCACGGCCGTCACGCCGAATGTTCCGATAGCCATACGGAGCCCGGCTCACGAACAAGCCGCTCTCGACTCGACGTGTCAGCCCTTCTCGCACATCCAAGGACTGCTGCTCGGTGTAGAAGGCCGCCATGTTCGCCAAGGTCCGACGCATCATTCGACCGGCTGGTGTATTTTCGGTGGCCTGTGTGACCGAGACGAACGAGATTCCGTACTCGCTTTCGAGTTCTTCCAAAGCGATGAAGTCCTTGAGATTCCTCGCCGCCCGGTCCACCTTGTAGAAGAGAAGACAAAGGCAGCCAATGCGAAGAAGGCGGCGATCGCCAGCATTGCCGCCGTGCCGATGATGCTCACGGCCAGCCGACTGCCAGGTTTTGACTTCATCAGCCAACCGACAATCGTTTCGTCAGGCCGTTTCCCGAGATGTCGAAGGACACTATCCAACCAGGAGGAAGCATTTCGTTCTGACGCAGCAGAGGAGGCCGGAAAGATCAACCCATCGACCCGATGTGCGGGTATCCAATCGGCCATTCCTTCTTGCCAGACCAGATCCGCCGGTAGAAGTTGTTCAGACCTGGCGAGTTCAACAAGCCGATCGAATCCAACTGGACCAGAATGCTGCCCGTCCCTGCCGTAGTACCACTCTGTCGCCATAAGAATACCTCATCATGCAACCAAAGCACTTCAATCATGGGCTTCCGACACTTCGCCCCAAATTTGTCTTGCCGCCTCGGAGGAAAACGTCAGCTTTCGCAATGAGGCGTATTCACTCCATTGACCTTGGTTGTACGCCCGCATGGCCCAATCCCTGGCTGAACCTGGATCACCGTAATCGGCTTCGTGTTCAATCACCCGCCGGTAGGCCGTGACTAGCTCCGGTTGGAACTCGACAAGATCCCACCGGAAGTCGTCGGAGCGGATGAGCGTCTTGTAGCGTCGGACGGCTCCGAAGCGATCGTCCGATTCCCAAAGCTCATGAGCCTCATTGATCTGCTGACGCATGTCGGCAGTGCGGCTGTCGAAATCCGCCTTCATTTCCCGAAGTTCCTGGGGCATGTTCGAGTCGATGTCGGAAAGTCGGTTACCGGAACTACGACCGATCACCAGTACGATGACGCCGACGAATCCGAGAAGGACCACAGTGCCGCCTGCAATGAGCGGCGTCCTGTACGACGACAGCCGTTTCGGCGGCATCGGGGGCGGCGTTGACTCTTGGGGCATTGGAGGTGGTCCCCCGGTTTTGTTCGTTTGCATGAGTCCGCCAGATCCTCGCCCTGTTTCCTCGACTTCGATGGAAACGTCACCGGCCGTAGGCTGACAGTTACGCCGCCATCACTAGCTGCCGGACGGCGTAGTCCATCCCCTCGATGCCCTGGACGAAAAGTTCTAACTGATTTCTGAAAACTCGACTGACATTTCCTAACGACTGTACTTCCGTACCGTCACCATTGCCACATTCGTGGGGGTGCGACGCAATTGCACCCCCCCGATTCTCGCTGCTGTAGGCCCTTGGGCCACCGTGGCACTGTGGACGCCGAACTTGCCGGGTTCATAACTCACTGCCGCCCCCCGGGCGTTCGACGAGCCGCTAGTTCCTGGGGTAAAGGACGACTCGCAGTTCAACTTCGAAACGGAGAAATCTTCGCGGAACTCATTTAGATCTGAATGAGCTGTGGCGGCAAAGTTCCATTTGCGGGGAGACCGTTTCGCACGAGTACGTTAAGGTTGTTATGATGTTGCGGAGGTGATGTTGATCTCAACCGCCCGGTATGCAGCTTGCTGACTTCACCGACGAAGCGGAAACATTCAATGAGACATGAGGTCCGCAAAGCGACGGCGGTGGCGTTCTTGGTCACGGCGGTTTTGGCCAGCCTGATCGTTGTCGGGTCGCGCCGGCTGTCACATTTCGATGCGGCACTGGTCGGATATACGTTTGCCTCGCTGTTTGCCGCATTTGGAATTGCCTACCGCTATGCGATGTGGCTGCAACGGCCACCGACGGCGGTTTATTGGAAGCGAGGCTGGCAAATTTTCCTGACTCCGAGACGCCTGCCGCGAAACCTGCTGGTTTTTGTGAGGCGGTTCCTGGGAGCGTTCGCACTCAACAACTTCATTTGGCGCCGGGGAAAGGTCCGCGGAGCCGCCCATTGGCTGATTATGTGGGGTTGCGTGATCGCCGCGCTGATCACGTTTCCGCTCGTCTTCGGTTGGATTCACTTTGAATCGGAAGGAGCGAGTCTCGAATATTACCGGGTGATTTTCTTCGGCTTTCCCACGGTGGCGTTCGAGGTTGAGTCACTCGTCGGCACTTTTGTTCTGCATGGCCTGGTGTGGTCGTCGTTCCTGGTGATTGCCGGCGTGATGATCGCCGTACGACGGCGAATGCGAGACCGGGACGCAGCCGCCCTCCAGCAATTTGGGGAGGACTTCCTGCCGCTGATTCTGCTGTTCGCCATCAGCATCACCGGGCTGATGCTCTATGTGAGCTACGCGTGGATGCGGGGCTACGCATATGAGTTCCTGTCGATCTTGCACGCGGCGGTTGTGATTTTGACGCTGATCTGGCTACCATTCGGAAAGTTCTTCCACATATTTCAACGGCCGGCGCAACTCGGCGTCTCTTTTTACAAGGATGCCGCCGCGCGCGGAGAACAAGTCCAGTGCGCCCGCTGCGGCGAGCCATTTGGGTCGAAAATGCAGGTGGAGGATCTGATTGAAGTCGAGCGCCAACTCGGCTACCGCTATGAAACACCCGGCCAGCCGGGAGAGCACTATCAGCGGATCTGTCCCCGCTGTCGCCGCATTTTGCCGGCGCTTGCGCAGGGGCGACTATGGCAGAATGGGGGCAATCAAATTACGCAAAATGTCGGGAAAGATTAGCGGCCGGTTGTAGTCCCTCGGGACAAACTCGCGAGCATCGCACCTGGCCTTTGGGTTGCTTCGGATTGGTACTCGTGGAAGACGGATTGAAAACGAAATGGCCCAGGAACCCGTTGCCGCTCTCGATATCATTCGACAATTCGGGCCGCACCTGGCGTATGCGTCCGGTGTTCGACTAGACCGCGGCGTCGAGCCGGACCGGGTGGTGAAAACACATTGCTGCTTTTGCGGTCAGCAATGCGGGATTCAGTTGAAGGTGAAAGACAACGAGGTCATCGGATTCGAACCATGGGAGGAGTTTCCGTTTAACCACGGCATGCTCTGCCCTAAGGGAGTGAAGCGATACCTGCAGGGTTCCCATCCCGATCGGCTGCTGCACGCCCACGTTCGCGATCAGGAGGCGCCCGGAGGATTTCGCGCCGTCGGATACGAGGATGCGATTCGTCGCACCGCGGAAGGGATTCAACGTCTGCAGTCGGAGCACGGTGCGTCCTCGGTGGCAGTCCTCAGCGGGGCCAGCTTAACGACCGAGAAGACCTACTTGATGGGCAAGTTCGCCCGTCTTTGCCTTAAGACATCGCACATCGACTACAACGGCCGGCTGTGCATGGTGAGTGCGGCGGCGGGCAACAAAAAGTCGTTTGGCGTGGACCGAGCCGCGAATTCATGGACCGACATTTTAAAGGCCGACGTCGTCTGGATTAGCGGCGCAAACGTGGCTGAATGCGCGCCGATTACCACCAGCTACGTCTGGAATGCCCGGGAGCATGGCGCCAAGATCATCGTAGTCGATCCTCGAATCACGCCGATCGCCCGCACTTGCGATCTGTTTCTGCCCGTGAAGCCGGGGCGGGATGCGGCGCTATTCAGCGGCATTTTGCACCTGATGATCGAGAATGATTGGCTCGATCACGAATTCATTGAGCGAAACACCGTTGGTTTTGACGCGGTTGCTGAAAGCGTTCGGGAGTGGACCCCCGCGCGGACTGCAGAAGTTTGTGGAATTGCCGAATCGACGATTCGCCGAGCGGCTGAATGGTGGGGAACGGCGAAGACCAGTTTTCTGCTTCATGCCCGCGGCATCGAGCATCACAGCCACGGGGTCCAAAACGTGCTCGGGGCGATCAATCTCGTACTCGCGTCGGGGCGCATCGGGCGCGAGGGTTGCGGCTACGCCACGATCACCGGCCAAGCGAACGGCCAGGGAGGTCGCGAGCATGGCCAGAAGTGCGATCAGCTTCCGGGACAGCGCGATCTCGCCAATCCAGAGCACCGCGCCCAGATCGCCCGCGTGTGGGGCGTTGATCCGGACGATATCCCGCAACCGGGTGTGGATGCGTATGAAATCTTCCGCAGGATCGAGCAGGGCGAAATCCGCGGGCTCTTGAGCATCTGCTTCAACCCGTTGATCTCGCTGCCCGACAACAACTTCGTGCGGCAGATGCTGGAGAAGCTGGAGTTCTATGTGGCCATCGACTTTTTTCTGAACGACACTGCGCGGCATGCCGACATTGTGCTGCCCGGCTCGCTTCACGAGGAGGACGAAGGTACGGTCACGCAGATCGAAGGTCGGGTGATCAAGGTGAACAAAGCAGTCGAGTGCCCTGGTGAAGCGAAGCAGGATTGGATGATCATCCAAGACATTGCCGCGGCACTGGGGCGGCCGCGCGGCTTTACCTTCCAAAATCCGCGGGAGATTTTCAATGAATTGCGTGAGGCCACCCGGGGCTCGATCGCCGATTATTCGGGCATCACTTACGAGAAGATTGAGCAGAACTACGGAGTTTTCTGGCCTTGTCCCGCTGAGGACCACCCCGGAACGCCGCGGATGTTCGAGCCGGGCTCGTGGAACCCGGTTGCTCGCGGAGCAGGCCCGTTTTACTTTCCGGACGGTAAAGCCCGCTTCAATGTTGCCGCATATGTTCCGCCGAAGGAAGACATCGACGAGACTTACCCGATCATTCTCACAACGGGCCGCGTGGTAAGCCAGTATCTGTCGGGAACGCAGACTCGCCGGATCGGACCGCTTGTGGACCAGTATCCTGAGCCGCTGGTGGAGATGCACCCCCAACTGGCCGAGCGGCTGGGCATTCAGGACGGCGATTGGATTACGGTCGAAAGTCGCCGCGGCGAGTGTACGCTACGGGCACAAGTGGTCCGCACGATCCGGCCTGATACGGTGTTTGTTCCCTACCATTGGGCAGGCCCACGGAGCGTCAACCAGCTGACCATCGCGGCGCAAGACCCCATTTCAAAAATTCCGGAATATAAAGTCTGCGCCGTGCGAGTGCGCAAGGCTGATGGCATTCCGCCCTATGCGACAACGCGCGAACCCCAGCAGTAGGAGGCCAGGCTCGTGCCCAAACTGGACGACAAGCACTTCTTTCTCGATCCAAACCGTTGCATTGGCTGCAAGGCGTGCGTGCAGGCGTGCGCCGAGTGCGACACGCACAAAGGGCACTCGATGATCCACCTGGAGTACGTGGACCGCTCGGCGTCGGTGCAGACGGTTCCGGTCGTGTGCATGCACTGCGACACGCCGACTTGCGCCGAGGTCTGCCCAGCGGACGCGATCAAACGCACGGCGGACGGCGTCGTGCAGACCGCCCGCAAGCCGCGGTGCATCGCCTGCAACAATTGCGTGCTCGCCTGCCCGTTCGGCGTGCCGAAGATGCTCGGCCAATTCGAACTGATGATGAAGTGCGACATGTGCTACGATCGCACATCCGCGGGCAAGCAGCCGATGTGCACGACTGTCTGCCCCAGCCGAGCCCTGCATTACGGAACGATGCAGGAGGTGGAAGAGTCGCGGCCGCGTTCACAGCCGCATAACCGATTCCGATTCGGTCTGCAGGAGGTGCAGACAAAGGTCCAAGTGATGGTGCCGCGGGACGCGCGGACAGAGTATATCGACGTGACCGCGGCAATGGGGGATGGCGCCGCGGGTAAGGGCGCGGCGCTGAACGTCCTCTCACCAGATGATATTATGCTGGCCAACGTGCATTGCGCCGACACGGAGGAGAATTGACCAATGGACGCCGAACCTGATTCAACGGTGCTTACCGTTCCGCCGGACCGCGGAGCCATGTCCGAACAGCCGCTTTGGCGGCAACATTTTCCGATTGATACGCCGCAGGACAACTACTTTTCGCGACGTGAGTTCACCAAGTTCCTCGTGCTGACGAGCTTCGCATTCGCGGTAGGCCAGTTCTGGATTGCCCTGCAGAACGTATGGCGGAAGATGCGCAAAACGCCTCCGATTGCGCGAATCGCCGCTCTCGACCAGTTGCCGGTGGGTGGGGCGGTGACGTTTTATTATCCGGCGAAGGACAGTCCTGCTTTGCTCATTCGCCCGGCCGACAAGACCCTGGTGGCCTACGAAAGCCTTTGTACGCATTTGCAATGCCCGGTGCTGCCCCAAGTGGCGGCCAACCGGCTGTACTGTCCCTGCCACGCGGGGTACTTTGACCTGGCCACGGGCAGGGTGCTGGCGGGACCGGCTCGGCGGCCGTTGTCGCAGATTCGGCTGAACGTTCGCGGCGGTGTGGTGTATGCGACTGGCATCCAGGAGGAAACAGAATGAAGCCGAGGCCATTTTCCCGCCACGAGCGAGAAATCATCCTGAGCGGCATCCTCTGCATCGTCCTGACCCTGGTGGTAATGCAACTGTGGCTGCTGTCCGCCACAATGAACGCTTACCTGGGCGGAGATGACAAGATTGTTTGGCCGGCGGCTTTTTGGAGTCTGGCCTGCTTTGGGCTTAATGTCGGATTGGTGCGCTACCTTTACAGGCTCGATCGATGAGCAATGCCAGTCGAGGGCTCGCCGGGCTGCATCCCGCTTGTTTCGCGATGGTGATGGCGACCGGGATTGTGGCTATCGCGGCTCACTTGATTCAAATGCGATGGATCGCAATTCCGCTATTCTGGCTGAACCTTGTTTTTTACGTTACCTTGTGGCTGCTGACGCTGGCCCGACTGGCCTGGCACCGGAAGGAGTTCGTCGCGGATCTGGCCGACCACAATCGCTCCGTTGGTTTCTTAACTACGGTGGCTGGAACCTGCGTTTTGGGAAACCAGTTCGTGGTGGTTGTTCCCGTTCCCGAGATTGCCCTGGTTCTGTGGTGGCTGGGCATCATCCTCTGGGCCTTCTTCACCTACTCGATCCTGACGATTCTGACGATCAAGTCGCAGAAGCCTTCGCTGGCAGAAGGCATCAACGGCGGGTGGCTGACCGTGGTTGTGGCAGCCCAGGCGGTCTCGGCCCTGGGAGGATTGCTGGTTGGGTATTTCGATGCGTTTCGCCAGATGACGCTATTCTTCACGCTCGTCATGTGGCTGGGCGGTGCGATGCTCTATGTGTGGATCGTGGCCTTGATCTTTTACCGGTACACGTTTTTTCCGCTGAACCCCGCAGCCATGACGCCGCCGTACTGGATCAACATGGGCGCCATGGCGATCTCAACCTTGGCTGGAACACTGCTGATCGAGAATGCGGCGCACTGGAGCTTGCTCTCGGATCTGCTTCCTTTTCTGAAGGGAGCGACTTTATTGTTCTGGTCCACCGCGACCTGGTGGATCCCAATGCTCATCCTGCTGGGCATCTGGCGCCACGTCTACTCTCACTATCCGCTGGCATACGATGTGATGTACTGGTCGGCCGTATTCCCGCTGGGAATGTACACGGCCTCAACCATTCGTCTGAGCCAGACTTTGGATGTGCCGTTTCTGATGGTTATCCCCCGTGTGTTCATCTATATCGCGCTGGCAGCCTGGTTGGCGACTGCCATCGCCATGGTGGTCAGGCTTCTTTATGGAGCGCGAACAGCCTGAAAGAGCGACGTTACGCCGGCTCCGTAAAGCCCGACGCATTCAAGGGCGAACCGTTCGCTTAGCCGGATGGTGCGACTCTGGATGCATTCAGCGCGGGGCCAGAGTGGCCCAAGGCGGAGTCGCGAAATCGCTTTTCATTGAGTCCAGCTTGTAAAATACGGCCTGTTGAGTCATTTCCGCCAAGTGCGGCCAGAGGCTGGCCTTACCGGGGAATATGCTCAGGAGGTTCCTCAACGGCGGACACTCTTGTTGATGGTCCACCACGGTCGGAAGCGGCGCACGACCCGGCTCGATCTGTTCCACGTGCATGGCTTGTACCGTGGTGCCTGCCCACTCGACCGCCCGCTGGTCCTCCCGCCGGACATCTGGAAACAGTCGCTGCACGTGCCCCCAGATGCGATCGATCTCGGCAGCGTCCACTCGTTCGTTCTCGGCGTCGTGCACGGGCAACCAGCGGTTGCTCCCAAACACCGAATTTGGCGGATGAGGAATGTGGTTGAACCCGCCCGAATCGATAACGCATAGCGGCCAACGGCTGATCTCCGGCCGCAGCGCAAGCAGATGCGTCTTCTGGGGCGTTAGGGCTACTTTTGGCTGCGTTCCCACGGCTTCGGTCCCAAATCCAGGATAGAGAGAGCCACCCTTGGCGTTACCCGCCAGAATAACAAGTCGGGCTGGAATGATTTCGCGATGAGCGACCTCGACGCCTTCCACAGTATCGCCGGATTGGACGATCCGAGTGACCGTCGTTGCAGTGCGAATTTCGGCGCCAGCCTGTTCCGCAGCGGCCGCCAGACTCCGTAGCAGGAGGTCGATTTTTATCGCGCGGTCGGGCAGTTCGTAGGCATCCCGCGCCCGCGCAATTGCCAAATGAGGAAACCGCTCAAACAGCAACCTGGAAGTCAGACCGGCGTATGGAATCCCGGCCGCTTCCCAGGCGGACGTCCAGCGACCGACATCGGTTTCAGGGCTCTCTGCCAGATAGACCATTCGCCCACAGCCCTCCTCGAGCGACTCGGGGCAGAACTGCAGCGTTTGCTGCAGCGATTCGTAGCACATCTTCGCGAGGTCGGGCCGCTCCGGAGCAAACCACGCCCCGCTGAATAGCCATCCCTGGTTGCGAGTCGAGGCCCCGACGCCAAGCCGCGACGATTCGAGCACGGTGACGGGCAAGCCGGATTGCGCAAGTCGGGCGGCAATCGCCAGTCCCGAAATGCCGCCGCCAACGATGACGATTCGTGTGGAAGTGTGAATGTGACTCGACATCATGAGTCCTCCGCTCTAAGGATTGGTAGATCTCGATTGGAACCGCTCAGACTTCCTGCGGTGACCCGTGGCGGTTCTTGCCGTGCGGCATTCAACGCCTCTAAGAATTTCGACTGATCCACGTCCATCCGTCGGCAGCAGCGCTCGATGCTGGCGACTCGAGCGATCGTCTTTCGCAACTGGGGATTGGTCAGCATCGTAAAGCCGAAGCGGACGAATACGTCGATAAGTTCTGGATAGGTTTCGAGAACATCAGCCACGGTGTGCCGTGGCCCAATCGGTGTCCCAGCCAGCAAGGGTTCCGCGGAGGCCGCCGTCGCGGGTTTGTCTTTGATCCGCGGACGCCCGGACATGACCGACCACAGATGCGCTCCCCAGAGGGCTAGCCCGGTAACTTCCAGGAGTCCGCTTGCCCCAGTCACGGGAAAGGCGCCAGCGGTGAAATCGGTGGCTGTTTGCCCGAAAACCCTCAGCCCACAGCCGGCGTTAATCAGCAGGAACGGCCCCCACAAGGATGTGAGCCGTTCCGAGGCAATTCCATTGAGCGTGGTCACTACCTTCGTCGCGACACCGACAATCATCAGGCTGACGAAGCCGACGGTAATGGCATGTCGGATGGCGCCGTAATAAGCATGTGAGAAACCTATTTCGACGGCGGAGCTCCCGGGCGTCAGTAGCGGCAATAGGCCGAACTGATAGGCCGGCAAAGCCGCGAGCATCCCCAGCGAAAGCAACAGCCACAGATAGCCGGCCCGCAGGAATTTCAGGCTGCGATCCGATTCGCCGCATGGTGAAAAGATTCGCCAGTTCCAGATCAGCACGACCACGGCGGAGGTCAGCGCCAGCACGGACGAATACCACACAAGGCCCCAGAAAGCGCCGGCAGTTCGCATCAGCAGCAGACCGGCAACTTCGCCCACGATGGCCGCGTTGAGGACAACCAGCATTACGCGGCTGATTTGCGGATCTGGCTTTTTCATGCCATAGAAGTGATGAAAGATCCGCTGGCTGACTCCGAGAATCATCATCAACGCAAAGCCATGGATCTGAATGTCTCGCATTGCCGGCTGCCATCTGGCGACCAGGAAGACGAGTTGCTCGCTGTGGGCCGCCAGCGTTGCCATCAAGAAAATGCTTTCGTACACGGCCTGGACGACAAACCAAACGAGGGCAGAGAGAATATAGCCATCGTAGTGGCTCCAGCCGGCCCCGCTCGACCTCCAAGTCTGCACGATGATCGCCGCGAACGCTGCAACCGCCGCGACCTCCAGCAGGGAAGCTCCCACTGCCGGCCAGTAAGCCCAGGTCCACTGTCCCGCAAGCGGCTGGGCGATCGACCGCACCACAAGCCCTAGCAGCATCATCCACAATGTTGCGAAGGCAAACCGAGGCCAGGAGAGAGGGGTGTGCTTGAAGCGGGGAAATGCCTGGTATGCAAAACCCATCACGAACAGTCCGACCCAACCGAAGATCTGCGCGTGTCCGTGGGCATTGACATCGTGAAGACTCGCGGCAGCGAACTCGCCACTAACGGCGATCTTCAAGAGCAGCCACGCCCCCCAGACCGCTCCCAGCGAGAGCACCACCAGAATGCCCGCCTTGAAGAATGGGCGATAAATCGCATCGGCTGCTTCCGGCGGGCCGTTATCCAGGACTGGCAAATGCTGAGAGATTTCTGAACGTTGGCAGACAGACCGGACTTTCGCGATCAGCAGGTCCGCGGGCACTTCGTGAGCTCGGGCAAAGAAGCCGAGGGACTCCTGTGGTCCGAGTGGCCCGCCGCAACCCCGCAACCCATACTGGTCGAGAATCGCCCGCGTCTGCGGGGCCGTTTGAAGCAGGTCGGGAATCAGAGTTTTCTCATTGGGCCACAGATCGTTAGCGACCATCGTCGAGCCCTCAAATTAGGATGTGTCTATCTGATTTATGGCCCATAAGAGTTCGAACGTCATCGTACTAAATGCCACGGAATTCTCTCAGGTACCTTCCGCTCCCAACATCGTCAGCAGCGTTACAAAACGACCGTTCGCATTGACGGCCTGGGGAACGCGAGCTGGCAACGATATCGTCTTTCCTGCGGCGAACCGCCTCACGCTGGCTCGGTTGTCGGCAAGATTCGCATTCGCGAGGACGAACTAAATTGGATGTCTTTATCCTCTTTATCTTCAAGTATAGAATCGTCCACCGTCGAATTCAAGTTCAAAGCCTTCGATCTCAGGGCGTTTGCCTTTTCGAGCATGGGCGATGCATCGTACTTTGACGTCTTGGCATCGAGTTCTTTCAAGAAGGTTGATTCGTGCAACCCGCGGGCGCCAGGGACGACGCCATACGATTTCGGCCACGCTGGCTGTCATTGTTTCGGCCATTCTTTGCGGTGCCCGGAGCTAATCGGCGATTGCCGAATGGGTTCATAATCAGGAACGCGAAGTCTGGCACTGGCTGGGAGTTTGGCGAAGGCCTCCCAAACTGGGAGCCTTTCGCAGGTTGCTGATGCGACTCTGCCCGCAAGCCTTGGAAGCGGCAAGGCTCATCCGCCATGCTGGCTTCGCACGGTTCGCACAGCAGCGCGTACTGCTGCAGGTTGGGAGTCGGAACATGCACGGCCGCCAGGTGCGGCCGGCCGTCGAGCCGGAACCACCGCGTCGGCTCTTCCCGCTGGCCCTGCAGCAACAGCCGCACGGCATCGCCCGCTATGGCGCCGATGGCGAGGGCCCGTTCGATGGCGGAGGTGAGCTCGTTCAGGTTGGTACCTCCAGCGCTGCGATTTAACTGCCCTTTACAGATCAAGGGAGTTGAAAAAAGCTGCCGCCGATGAATTGCGTGCCGCCGTACGCATTGCCGTCTTGCTCTTGAAAGTCGTATGCGGTGAAGAGGCGGCCGGCTTCGAGTACGGTTGGGCATCACGTCGCGCATCAAATCCGTCGTGTAGGTGAACCGCGATAACCGCTTCAGCAATCGTAGCGGGTCGTTCCCTTCCTCACCGGCATTCTGGAAAATGCCGGTGACGCCGGCGGCGCGAAAGGCTTCCCAGAACTCCGCGCGTTTGGCGGCGTCGGTCGCCATGCGGGTCATCATCATCTCTTCCCGCAAATCGATCAGCTCATCGGGCGATGCACCTCGCTCGACCACTTTCTGAAACGCGGCCCCGTTGATCGCGGCACGCGGCGCAAACCCATAGGCCTCCATGGGCGGTACTGCACCCAATACCTTTGGCATCGGCTCTCCACGCCAGTTAGAATCCGATCGTTAAGCGACTCCTAATTTTATCTCGCCAGGGCGGGCGATGGCTCTGTCATGGAGTGGAGCGACGCCACTGAAATGAAGTCCCGCGCCAACACAACTTCGGCCTGATCTCGTTTGCCGAGCCACACAAGTCACGCCGTTCCAATTGTTCGTGCCATAAGATGTGTTCGAGCCACTGTCTTGTCTTGAGGTGCCGCATGCGAACTGGATTTTTGGTTGTCATCGCCTTGGTGTTGTCGGGCGTTCCGAGTGGGGGTTGGCTGCAGGCGGGTGATGACGCTGCCGCGCGGCCGTTGAAGGTGTTCGTGTTGGCTGGAACGAGCAACATGCTCGGGTCGCCCGCGAAGGTCGAAGACCTGCCTGACGATCTCCGTAAGCCATTGGCGGAGGTGTTGACGTTTCGGGGCGGTGAGTGGGTGCCGATCGAGGCGGGCAAGAATCTGGTTGGAAACGAAGCGACGTTCGGGCGAGCCATGGCGGAGCACTTGGGGCAGCCCGTCGGCATCGTTTGGACTTCGGTTCGCTACGTGGCGAGCGACTCGCCCGGACCGCGGATTCAAAACATTGTGAAGCAGTCGCGCGAAAAAGGTCAGCACGTCGAGATTACCGGAATGCTTTTAGACGTAAGCTACGGCGACGGAAATAAAGAAGAGACTGCCAAGGCCTACGGCGAGGGTTTGATACGCTGGGTCGAGACGACTCGGCGCGATCTTAGCGATGCAGACTTGCCGATTGTCTTGATGCGAGCCATCCCACCGCGGTCGAGCTCTTCTCATTTGGAGACGGTTCGCCGGGCTCAAGACGGCCTTAAGCTGCCGAGCTTTCGCCTGATCAATAGCGACGAAATCGAACGCGGCGGCGACCGGGTGCACTTCACCACCGCCGGACGCCTGGAGTTGGGGCGTCGCTACGCCGCGGCGATGATCGAACTGCTGCCGACGGCAGAATAGGTATCTAGCAAGCGGGGCGGCGACGGGTGCGTCAGGCATCGTACCCTGCCGTTCCGAGAACGCCAGGTCCGCCGCGGCCCGAGCGAATGGTAGAGCCGAACTCGATTCGACTTCTAGCCACGTTCGTCCCCTCCGCAACTCGCGTCGAATACGGCTGCTTTAGTGGCTCGCATCTCGCTCCGGTCACATCGCCCATGTGGACTGCGAGGAACGAAACAACGTGCCGGCGGATCAACTCAAGCAGTCCGCCAGTCGCGGAGTGCAGGCCAATTGGTGCTGAAGTCGTGTTAGCTCTAATTCCGCCTTTCCCGAATCATTTTCATCAGGAACTTCGCCGTCTCGTCCGCGATGACGTGATAGCCAGCCGAGTTCGGGTGGCGGTCGCCGTACCATCCCGGCAGGTCGCCGAAGTGGGCGTCGAGCCGATTGTCGAGCACCTCGACCATCGGCGGATTGCCGAACGTGAACGGCTTGACCCAATCGCGGTGCTTTTCCGGAATTTTGTCCAAGGGAAAACGGCGATAGTTGAGCATGTTCGGCCCTTTTTCCAATTCCGACAGATACCGCGGATAAAGATCGAACAGCGGCAGCTTTTCATCTTCCGCCACTTTACGCACCAGGGCATTGATCGATTCTTGCGAACCGGAAACGGAATATGGGATAACCGTCGTTGGAATGAGCACCGCGTCGGGAAAATCTTTGCGCAAACGAGCGAGTAACTCGCGGAAATCCTTGGGGAAATTAGTCGCAAAGTCTTCCCGTTTGTTCTTGTCGTTGAGGCCGTAGCGGATGAAGACGTAGTCGATCCCCGGCAACTTGGCGACGCTGCGATCGTAGCGGCCGCTCGACATGAGCCGCTCGATGTATTCGCCGCTCAGGCCGAGGTTGATGACATTCGCGGGGGGCAAGTCTTTCTCGGCGGCCAACAACAGCCGAATCATGTCTTCGAAATGCGGCCCTTGGGGAATGTGCCGCTTTGGAATGCTGGCTTCCGTCGTGCTGTCGCCCAACAGGAGAATCTGCAATTTGCCGTCATGCTCGGCACGAGTTGTAGCGGGCGACACAAATAGAAGCAGGGTCGTCAATAAGACGAACGAGCGAAACCGTCGAATTCTCATGACATACACTCCGGGCCAGGGGACTTCAGAGTTCGCCAACCGGCGGACCGCCTCTTCCTGGAGCATGGAAACTTGCTCCCGAAGACCCAAACGCAAATTGTAATCGATACGCGGCCGGAAAGTACCAGCAGGCGAGTTGCCGGGAGCCAACCGCCAAGGCGCTGCAGTCCCGTCGACCGAGACAACGTGCTTCTTTCCAGGCCCGCCGCATTCTCCGGGAGTGGATGCTCGGCGCCAGCATGCCGCCGGCGCCGGCCGCGAACAGCCCATTGGCAATTCCATCGGCCGCTTGGCGACGCAGCAAGCGAGAAAGCCCATCTACTCGCCGCGATTCGCGATTCACAGACTCCGGACGGTTGGGCGACAAGCGAGAAGCAGCGAAGCCTTGACGAATTGTTGCAGAGAACGACAGCGCTGCGGGCTAAGGAAGACGCGAAGTAAGCTTGCAAGGCCCCGATGAGGGCCAAACGAGAGGCGGTAAAGGCTGAGCGCCAACGCGCCGACCGAATGAAAAACATGCGCAAGACCCCGGAGAAATGGCTTCACGAAGCGCAAGGGGAACGCACAGCTACAAGGCAGCCGCCCAAATCCTCGATGATCTACGCCTACGAGTTCTGGTCGAAGGCGCATGGCCTGTCTTGTCCTCTCGCAGTTCAGAACTCGCTCCTTTGGCGGCTCCCATCGCTCGGCAGTTGTCGTCAAAAAAGCGGATGATAAATGCGAGCGCATCGGCCGCGCGGTGGCAGGGACATCCCTCTTTACGCCGATTCCTTCGAGCCTCGCGGACGCTTACTCGTGATGCCCTCGAATGGTATTCATGCTCCAGTGAGGCGAGTAAACAGGTGATCTGCCGCGAGTACTATATCCTTTGGGGCTCGTTGAGAAAGGTCCCGGCGGGCCGCCAAATTCAAGACCACAGCGGAACCGCTGCATCTCTTGATCGAGTACCAACGCAACAGGCAATGAGGGGGCTGCTGCTATGTCATTTGGTGCTCGCGGGCCCGGGGCTTCTTCGTCTTCTGCCGGAACTTCGCGTGCATCGTATCCCAATCGATGTACAGCCTGCCGCCGGTATTTTCATGCGTTTTCGACCAGCTCATCAGCAGGTCGAGGCAGGCGTGGTCGATGTAGTCGAGCTGGGTAATATTCACGTGCAATTCGCGTCCCTGGGGAACCTGCTCAAGCACGGTCGCCAGTTTGGGAAGTCCGACGAAAGTCGCCGCTCCCTTGAGGTGCAAGGTCGACGAATTCTCCTTGTCGTTGATTTGCAGTTCGGTATCGAGTTGCGAGAACGTGTACAGCAACCGGATTCCGGACAAGAAGACACCGACGATGACCCCGGTGAGCAAATCCCACACGACGATGGTCACCAGCGTGGCAAAGTAGATGATCACTTCCGCTTTGCCGTACTCTGCAAGCCGCTTCACGGCTTTGATGTCGACCAACTTGTAGCCGGTGTAAACCAAAATGGCCGCCAGGCTCGAAGTGGGAATCAGCCGCAGCAACGTTGCCATGCCGGCCACAAACACCAACAGCCACAGTCCATGGAGCACAGCCGACCAGCGGGTACGGCCACCTGCCTGCAAGTTGGCAGAACTTCGCACGATTACGCCGGTCATGGGCAAGGCGCCGAGCAGGCCGCAGGTCATGTTGCCAATGCCTTGGGCGGCAAGCTCTTTATCGTACTTGGTTCGCGGACCGTTATGCAGCTGATCGACCGCAGCCGCGCAGAGCAGGGTTTCGGCGCTTGCCACTACCGCGATCACAAACGCTGCTTGAATGACGGCCGCCCAGGGCGTATTCACAAACACCGACAAGTCGAACACGTGCAGGTCGCGGAAGAGATCGCTGGGAATGGTGACATAGAGGACGGGCACAACCAAGGCTGCCGCTAAAATCGTGGCCACCAGCACGCCCAACAGCGGGGCCGGTATGATCTTCAGTCGTTTGGGGGCCAGCGATTGCCAACCGAGAATGACAATAATCGTGATCAGGCCCAAGCTTGCTGCCCAGCTATGGTTTTTCATTCGATTTTGCAGCGTGGCGAGCGACTTGATGGCCTTGTCCTGGGTGGTCATCACTTCGGCCAACGTGTGCCCGCCGGCGCGAAGTTGGTCGAGCGCCTGGTTCGAAACGGCAATGGCGGAAACGGCGGCCTCGCGAATTGCTGCGACTCTCTTCTCGGAGTGAAATTCCGAGGGCACGGCCTCGAACTTGGCGATCGACGACTCGAGATTGCGGACGATGGCTTCCTGGCGTTCAATGGCATCGGCAACTTCCGGCAGATCGGGCTGCAGAACCAGGTGCGGAACGCCGTTGGAGTCGACGGAGTTGCCTTCCGGATGGGGCGTCAAGGCTTCGCCGGCTTCGGCCGGGGCCAGTTCTGCCAGGGATTGCTCCAGGCTGATCTGTTGTCGGTGCAATTCCCCAATCGCATGCAGCTTCCGGGTGAGCATTTCCCGTTCGGATTTACTTCCCCAAGGGGGAACCGAGAGGCCCTTGGCCAGCGCTTGGGGAATGGTGATGAGGTCTTTGATGCCGCTGCCCTGTGGACGGTCGTCGACCATCACGTGAAACTGGCTGGCGAAGATCAATACGCCAATGCCGGCGAGCATGCCTTTAATGACCGCGGGAGAAACGGCGCGAAACCATTGTCCAATATGCAGGGCGCCGGCGATGAATTGCAGCAATCCGGCGAGCAGCACCACCAGGCCCAGCAGCGGCAACCCCAAGTTTTCAATGATCTGGTACACAATCACCGTCAGACCGGCGGCCGGACCGCTGACCTGCAGGGGGGCGCCGGCCAGCAAGCCGACCACGAGCCCGCCCACGATCCCCGTGATGAGGCCCGCGGCGACCGGGGCTCCCGAGGCAATGGCAATTCCCATGCATAACGGCAACGCCACCAAGAACACCACGAACGATGCCGGGCCATCCGATTTGATGATTTCCCAAACCGAGAGTTTCTGCTCGTGGTTGCCGTTGGATTTGCTCATTCGGCCGTTGTTGCTGGTCTTTGATGGCAACATGGTTTTCGATTACTTTCTCTGCCGTTCGTCGATGGGCGGGGAGGGGGAGGAGCGTTGGTTGCTGAATAGCCGCAAGGCTTCTCCGCGTTTGGCGGAGAAGCCGTCGGCGTGACGTCAGGTTTACCTGGTGTCAATCGGGTTTGCGTGGTGGCCGCGTTTGCATACCGTTAGGTTGCCGCGGCAACCGCCTCGTCGGACGTAATCGCAAATCGATCGAGGGGCAAGAACTGTCCTTGATCGACGTCGTACGAGAAGATCTGTCCGGTTTCGAATTTGTAAACCCAGCCGTGCAAGTGAACTTCGTCGCGTCCCATGGCCGAAGCCACCGCGGGATGCGTGCGGAGGTTTTCGAGTTGCACCAGCACGTTTTCCTCCACGGTGGCGGTCAGTTTGGCGCGCGGGTCGGTGATGTGCTTGTAGTTCTCACAAATAATTCGTTTGGTGGCCTCGGCGTGCCCTAACCAGCTTCTGACCGAAGTGAGTTCTTTGATGGAGTCTGGTTGAATGAGCCCGCTCATCGCGCCGCAATGCGAATGGCCGCAGACCACGATGTCGCGCACCTTGAGCACGCATACGGCATATTCAATGGTGGCCGCTTCGCCGCCTTGGACCGCGCCATAGGGGGGAACGATGTTTCCCGCGTTTCGCAGCACGAACAATTCCCCTGGCTGTGTTTGCGTGAGCAGATTCGGGTCAATTCGCGAATCCGAACACGTGATGAACAGCGCCAGCGGCGATTGACCGCTTGCCAATTGTTCGAAGAGACGTTTTTGGTTGTTGAACACGCCGCGCTCAAATCGATGTACGCCTTCGACTAGCCGTTGCATACCGAAATACCTCCAGATCCAACCCTGTGGAACGTATTGTTTCGTACTTACGAAGAGGGCACCGAGGTGGTTTCGCCGCGGGCGCCTCCATTGCTTATTCCAAGAAGTTGCGGTGCCGATCGATTCGATGGCAGCGCACAGCGGTCCATAAACCAGCACGCAAGCAATATTGCCGGCCGAAGCTCGACGGATTGCGGGCGGTGCCCGATTGATGCGATGCACGTGGCGACCATGCGTTGCCAAATGCACCCCGCAGGAGCGTTTTGCGCCCTCAATTGCTACGCGACATGACATACATTCGCGAGGCAGCGATTAGGGCTGGGTTAGCAAGGCGCAGCACCAACCGGCCAAGTCAACCCAAAGGGCGCCAGCGGCGGCTCATAATAGAAGCGGAGCCCCGAGACCGTTGCGCAAGCAATGCTCGCAAAGAATAACCTGAGGAGGTTGGAAATGCCGGCTAGATACGACCATGCCCGGCAAAATGCAAGCGGGCAGGTGCGAATAAAACAGCGGCTGACGGTGCGTGGTGCGGCACCGACTGTAAAACATTTCTACAACCGAAGCTTCAGCGTTTTCGCTTTCTTGTCGGTTGGATTCGGAGCGAACCGGCTCTGGCTCCCCTTCTGCCCGCACCACTCCTCGCACCGGCGCCCAAATAGCTGGAACACTGCCGATAATTCCTAGCAACGCCAGGAATCCGGCGGTCATACGCAGCAATTTCCGGCGAGGATGGTTCATCGTCGTCGGGACTTTCGAGTGGAACAGATCGTATCGATTATACGGCTTGCCAACACCTTTTGTTTATCGATTCACCCCTGGAAAAAATCTACACAGAATTGGCATGGCAGGCAATTGAAACTGGGCGCGATTCATTGTTTTTGGTGCCAAGGATATCCAAGCCGCGCCCGGAATCGGCACAAACAGGCGAAATTTGGTGATATGCTAATGCAGAATGTGGTGCCCCTCGACATATGCTGGGGCTCAAACACGTGTTTAATACGTGAATTATATCGGTAAGCATCCGATTTTGGCGTGTGTTGCCGACCACGTTCGAGTTACACCCCCAAGGGAGCAGAAAACGGATACTTGAATGGGGTTTTGGGGCGAGGCGCGAGGCTTTTCACCACGCCGAACCGATGCCTGCACGCTCGCGAAGAGGGGTTGGCGGGGCGGCAAGATCGCCGTGGAAGCCTGCGACGTGGTTTGGGCAGGCGACCACAAGATTGGGTGAATTTGTCCGTGAGCCCCGGCCAACAGAATTGGGATGATCGGGCGGCATCCGTGCCCTTTTTTCCTGCGGGGTTATGCCGTCTCCCAGCATTCGTGCATTGCCGAGCGAATGAGCACCAAAAGAGCGTTCGGATCGTAAGGCTTGCGCACGAAATAATGACAGCCCGATCGCCGCGCTTCCCGGAGAATGTGCGGTCCCTCCATTGCCGTGAGCACAATAACTGGTATCCCACAGGTTTGCGTGCTCTCGGTAATTCGGCGGCACACCGACAATCCATTCATGTCCGGCAACCGCAAATCGAGCAATACCAGGTGCGGTCGGTCATGGTGTGCCGCGGCCAAACCCATTTGGCCAGAGAGGGCAGTGAGCACGTTAAAACCTTGCCGCTCCAGACGTTGGCGCAATACCACGACCTGATCGCGATCGTCGTCGATGATCAGAATGCTGTGAGGTTCGCGGTCGACGGCGGCGGCCTGAGCCTGTTCCAGACAAAGAGAATTCATGGCAGCTCGGTGGGCGTCGGAGGTAGGGGGCTTCTCCGGGTCAGGGAGAAGCTTTTGGATCGACAACCCGGCGATGGTTACCGTTCACGGCTAAGTTCAAAGCGTTTGGCCGATACGGAGTTATGGCGAACGCATTAACCTGCTGCTGCGAACCGTAAAGAAACCTAGGTCGCCTTTCCGCGCCTGGCAAACCACTTTCCAAGAATGCTCCCGTTTCCGCAGTCTTTTTCCCCGTCTACTTGGGGATTCTTGACCTTAAATCCAGAGATGCAATCGCCCATCCAGCATGTCAGGCAGCGCCCGTTCAACGTGGCCTCGCACCTGCTTGGCGTGGTATCGCGTGCTGAAATGCCCTGCGATGATGATTTCGTTGTTGAACTTGTGGCGGCGTTCGACAATGTCATCTAAATGAATGTGGCCGAATTTTCGCACGTGTTCGCGGCGATGGTTGGGTGCCACAAAGCTTATTTCGGTGATCAGCACCTGGGCTTCGTACATCGCCGGAATGGCGTCCATGCCGGCCGCGGTGCTGTCGCCCAGATAGGCCACCCGCGGCACGCGCACTTCGTGCGTCACGTCGGTTCCTCCCAACCGCAAATCGCGGATTTCGTGACCCGCCAGGTGCTGGTATTCGGGCTTGAGCTTGCGTCTCCGCTCCCAAACCACAAAGCCCAATGACGGAATTGTATGCTGTGTGCTGTGGACCGTAACGACATGCTCTCGCGACAGTTCGATTTCGTCGCCGGCCTTGATAGGCAACAACTGGCACAACATGCGGCCCCGATCCAGTCGGGAAAACAGCTTCAATATCCGCTCAATCGTTTCAATGGCATACTCCGGCAGGTAAATCCTGGGCGGGTCCATCTTCATCATGCGCCGCCGCGCTACAAAAACCGGCAACGCGGCAATGTGGTCCAAATGACAATGCGAGACAAACCAGGTTGGCGTGCCCATGAACGCCCACGGTTGGGCGCCAAAATCAAACCCGAGTTTGAGTTCGGGTATTCGCCAATAGCTCTGCACGGCAGCGCGGGAATAACCCTCGATGGTGAGATCTTTGTGGACCAGCGACTTGAACGGAACGTTATTGACCATGCCGATATTGCTCTATTTCGACGCAAATACACGACGTATCGCCGACCAATCTGGAAGCCTTCCACGCCGCACAGGTGAAAGCTTCTCAGTCTAAAGTCATTCCCCCGTCAGACAACCACGCGCGGACGAAAGTTCAGAGGGTCGTTCCGGCTGCAATTTGCTTGCAGTCCACCCCGGCATTTTGGAAAACAAAACATTGGAGCGATCCATGCCTGCTCCGCACAGTGCGGTCATTCGCCAACGGACGTTCCCCCGACCAACATCTCCGCAGCTTGCGGAGATGTCAGCGCGCAGGAAACGAACACTCAACCGAGCCGCACTCGATGCCCATCTATTTATTTGCCACTCTCGACACCAAAGGTTTGGAGGCCGCTTTCGTTCGCGACCGCCTGGTTGCGGCGGGCGTTGCCGTCCGTGTAGTCGATGTCGGCAGCCTGGGCGAACCGGGTATTGTCCCCGACGTGCCACGCGAGGACGTGTTCGCGGCTGCCGGCACATCCCTCGCCTCTATCACGGCCCAGGCCGATCGCGGCGAGGCCATTGCCGCCGCTGCCCGCGGAGCAGCGGCATTGGCGAGGTCATGGTATCAGTCTGGCACGGTGCAAGGGGTGATGGCCATTGGCGGATCGGCCGGAACCACCATCGGCACGGCTGCCATGCGGGCGATGCCGCTGGGCATTCCCAAGTTGATGGTGAGCACGCTTGCCTCGGGGCAGGTTCGGCCTTGGGTGCAAGACAAAGACATTTTGATGCTCAATTCGGTGGTCGATATCGCCGGGCTCAACCGCATTAGCCGGCCAGTGCTGGCCAACGCCGCCGCCGCCATGGCCGGTATGGTTTTGCAGTCGCGGTCGATGGAAGAACCATCGGAATCGGCGGATCGTCCTTTGGTTGCCGCCACCATGTTTGGCGTGACCACCCCCGCGGTGCAATGCGCACGGCAGGTGCTCGAAGCTGCCGGTTACGAAGTGCTGATTTTTCACGCTACGGGGAACGGAGGGCAAGCGATGGAATCGCTGATCGATGAAGGACTGATTGCGGGCGTGCTCGATCTTACCACCACCGAATTGGCCGACGAATTGGTGGGTGGCATACTCACGGCCGGTCCCCAGCGACTTACCGCCGCTGGCCGCCGCGGAATTCCGCAGGTGGTTTCGGTTGGCGCATTGGACATGGTGAACTTTGGACCGCCGGAAAGTGTGCCGGCAATGTTCGCCGAGCGAAAGTTTTATCACCACAACCCCACGGTCACGCTCATGCGCACCACCGTGGAAGAAAACTCGCAACTTGGCAAACTCATTGGCGAAAAACTGACAGCGGCGCGGGGACCACGGGCGGTGTTGCTGCCAGCGGCGGGCGTTTCGGCCATCGATCGAACCGGACAACCGTTCGACGACCCTCACGCCCGGGCTGCGCTCTTCGTGGCGTTGCGTGAGCATTCGCAGGGTGTGGAGATTGTGGAACGCAACGAGCACATCAACGACGAAGCGTTCGCCACTGCCGCCGCCCAAAAGTTGATCGAACTGATGAACGGGTAGGACCACCGGCCTTGTCCGGGAGTACGACGGGCCAAGCGGCCGACGCACGAGTGCGCGTTGCGTTTTCAATCCCCAACCCAGGGGCGATTCTGAACCGCCCCGGTGGAATTGCGGTCTGCAGTTACCGACTGAAGAAATCGGGGCCTTTGGCTTCTTTTAGCGATGACAGCAACAGTTCCACCGCCTTGGAATCGCCTGCTGCGCGTTTTACCTCGACCAAATAGTGCAAGGTGTCGCGGCTGAGCGGCCCAAGCTGCACCGCGTTGGCCAGGCTGGCTTCGGCTGCCGCGCGATCGCCCAACCGAAATTGCACCCAGCCCAGCGTAGCCCAGGCATCGGCCGATCTGGGCAAATTGCGCGTATTGCTGCTGGCGATTTGGAGAGCTCTTGCCCGCAATCCCTCGTCGACGCTTTCCATCAAAACCAGCGCCAACTGGTTGCTGATTGCGAACTCGGTGGGCTTTTGTCGCTGCAACTCCGAGAGAATTTGGCGGGCGGCGTCATACCTGCCTTCCATCCGCTCGACCAGCGCTCGCAAGAAGAGCCGCTCGGTTTCGTCCTCGGAGCCATCGGCGATGGGATCCTTTATCAATTCGGCTGCGTCGCGCGCGCGGTTCTTGATGATCAACCATCGGGCGAGCATCAATCGCGTTCTCGTGGCGTCTTTTCCAATGGCCGACTGGTATGCAGCGCGGTACGAAGCTTCGGCTTTCTCTGGCTGATCCAACTGATCGTGCAACTGGGCCAGCATGACCTGGGGAGGATCGAGCTTGGGATTCAACTGCCGGGCCTCGCTGAACCACTTCACCGAATCCTCGTTCTTTCCCAAGTGGAACGTCACCCGGCCCAACCCCAGCGCGATGTTTTGCGACTTGGGCCGATCCTTGCGCAAGGCTTCGTAAATGGCGAACGCCTGTTGCCAGTCGCGCTGGCCCTCACAGCAAATTGCCTGCAGAAACTTGGTTCTGGCTTGCACATCCTTGGCGAACGTGGGCGTCCAGTGCATGGGGGGAGCCAGCTTGCTCCCAATTTCCGCCAGGTTCCAGCCATCGAACCAGCGCTGCTCCTGCACAGCCAGTTCCAAGAACGTCATGTACACATCGGGGCGTTTGGGGTCTTCCTTGCCCAACTCTTCCAGAACCGCCTTGGCTTCCGCCCGCAGGCCTGCGTCGATCAGCAGTTCTGCGAACAGAATATCGGGGTGGGCCAGCTCGCGGTTATTGGCCAAATCTTTCAGGGTGGTCCGAGCGGTCGCCCGATCGCCGCTGGACAATTGCTCGCGAGCTTTGCTGACGATTTGGAACGCGGGCGAATCGGGTTCCAGATTGCGCACCGAATGTTCCGAAAAATCGTCAAGAGCAATGATGCCGGCCAGCGCCGGAGTGGTGAACGAAGCCAGCACCAACGCCGAGGCCAGCGCATTCCCCAGCAAGAAGTGGCGACGGAAAGTCTTGGGGCAGGATTTACCAGACGACATGGGCGATGCGAAAATCGTGCGAGCAATCATAGGATGCGTACTCAAGGTCAGTTCAACACGAGCGGTTCAGACGAGAACGCTGACGCCAGCGGCGGCCCACCAGCATGGCGCCGAATCCCAGGCCGAAGACGGCCAGGGTACCCGGCTCGGGCACGGGGCGGAAATTCAGGTAGACGTCGGTGCCCACCCGGCTCCAGTAGAACTCACCCCAGATCAAGGGATTGCCGGCGGAGTCGAGCGAGACGCTGATCGCATCGAAGATTGCAGCAGAGCTGGTTGTGGTGTTCACGCTTTGAAATACCAACCACTGCTGCTCGGCTTGCCAAAATGCGTCGGACCAGAGAACGGAAGAGAGCGCGTCACTAAACACCAGACTCGAAATCACGCCCGTACCGATCGTCAGCAGCCCCCCGGTCACATTCACACCATCGAATTCAACTCCACGATCGGAAGGAGTTGCCGTATTGCCGGTAAGTTCCCAGGTAAAGGTGGACCCCGCATTGTAGGTCAGGCCGGCGGCGAAGGTTTGAATCCCAGGGCTTTGGCCAGGGGAGTGGTTGCCGCCGCTTTGGATGGTGGTGAGTCCACCCACCGTGCCAACGCCCGCAAGCGTGGCCCCTTCCCGCACGGTAACGGCGCCGGTGCCGGTCGAACCGTTGACATACAACGTGGCGCCGTTGGCCACCGTAATGGCGCCGTTGGCGACGGAACCATTGATGTACAGCGTGCCTGCGGCAACATTGGTCGTGCCGGAATACGTATTCGTGCCGGATAGCACAACATCGCCCAAACCGGCTTTGGTGAGGGTGATGGCGCCGGTGCCGTTGTTCGTAATCGGCGCTTGAATGGTCATTGCATTGGTGGTGCTGGCATTGTTCAAGACGATCGTACCGGCTGCTGTCGTTGACGTTCCGCCGGAGGTCAATCTGCCCGTTCCGGTGCTGGTGATCGTCAGCGCACCCGCATCGGCATCCATCAGGATGCCGCCAGCCGTTCCCAACTTGAGCGACTCTCCATTGCCGATCATGATGGTGGAGGGTCCGGCGGTTGCGTCCATCTTGAGCGAGTAGATGACCGTGGTCGCTGCCCCTAGCGTGACGTTTCCAGGTGCTCCGCCATCCACAATTTGAACATTGGTGTTGGTCGAATTGGCGATAACGCCACTGAGGCGATTCACATCCGTGTACCCGTTGTAGGCAGTAATCAGTCCATCGAGACCATTGGTGCTGTTCACCGCCCATTCGATTCCATTGGGGCCGTCAATTGTCGCCCAGGAGCCGAGGATGCCGACTGACGCGATATTCAAACGGTCCGTCGAAGCGATGCTCTCACCGCCAAAGTGGAGAACCGATCCCGTGTTTTGGGTGATGGCATTGAGTCGAATGACAGACGTGCCACCGTTGCGCGTGATCGTGCTGGCGGTGGAAGCCGTCAACGTGGTTGCCGAGACGATCTCTTGATGTGTGCCGCCCTTGAGTTCCAATGTACCGCCGCCCAGGGTTAAAGCAGCCGTGTCCGACAGCTTGGAAGTATCACTGGCATCAAAATCCAACACCAATTTTCCCGCATTGACAGTCGTTGCGCCGGTATAGGTATTGGCGCCTGCCAATACCCAGGTGCCGTTGCCGCGTTTCGTGACGGCGACCGCTCCGGGGTTGTTATTCTGAATCACGCCCTGAATGGTGTTGTTTCCGGTATTGCTGCCGCCAAGCGTGAGGGTTCGAGCGCCGGTGGTGGTTTCTTGGACGTTGAACACGGAATTCGTGAACGTAATCGCCCCGCTGCCATTGTTCTCGATGATTGCGCCACCGGCATTCGCCCCGCCGCCCGCGCCGATTTGGATTTGGCGATCGGTGCTGTCGCCGGTCCCCACGTACCGCAAAGTAGCAGTGGCACTCGTATTGCCAATGCGGATCACGGAATTGTCATTGCCGGTACCGAGGCCGCTGGCGAATCCAGCGTCGGCAAGTTTAGTCACGGATAACGTGCCAGCCTGGATGTGAACGAGTCCGTCAAAGGTGTTGTTGCCCGAGAGCAGCAAGTTGCCGGCGCTGGTTTTGGTAATGCCCGCGGCTGCGGCGGTGCTTGAAATATCGCCGGAAACGTGCAAGTCGACGTTATGGCTGGCGTTATTTCCCAAACTGTCAGCGACAGAGAACGTTCGGGTGGCAGACCCCAGGCTAAGATTGCTGCTGATGAGCGCCGAATTGGTTGGGTTGCCGGTGGCCGTGAAGGTGACGGAGCTGCCGAGGGTAAGCAGTCCGCCGCCGGCGGAGTCGATGATCTGATGAACGCTGGAAGACGTTGCACCGGTGCCACCGAGCGTGATTGCGCCGGCGTGCGTTACCGTCTTGCCGTTGATATCGAACGTGGCCGTCTGGCCGGGGCCGGTGGCATTGATCGTCATCGCCCCCGTACTGGTCAAAGCGTTGTTCACCCCCAGCATCAGCGTGCCATTGTTGATCGTGGTTGCGCCGTTACCGGTACGTTGCGCGTTGAGGATAAGGGTACCGGTGCCGGTCTTGGTAATTATTCCGTTTCCTATTACGTTGTCATTGATGACAATATCCCCGGTGCCGCCAAATATAGTGGTTGTACTGAGATTCATCGCGTTTCCTGCCGCGACGTCAATGGTGAGTGTGCCGGCGTTGGATACGATGGATGCCGTTTCGCTGATGGTGATCAACCCACCCCAACTGTTATTTCCGCTGGAATGGAGGGCGCCATTGCCATTCACGCCCGTTCCCCGCAAGGTGAGCGCCTCGTTCCCGACGGTAATGCCCCCTTGCAGTTGCAACGTGCTGCCCAGCCAGACGGTTGTTCCAGAATTCGGGCCGCCCAATGCCAAGTTGTTCTGGATGGTCAACGTGCCACCGGCCACAAACGTCGCGCCGGTGTAGGAGTTCGCGCCCGAGAGGATTGCTTCGCCGGGACCGGACTTGGTCACCGACACAGCGCCGGAGCCATTGTTTTGGATGATGGCGCCGACCGTGAGCGGATTGGCGAGGCTGTGATTGCTGAGCACGATGGTGCCGGCAGCATTGGCGGCGGCGCCCGCCCCGACGGTGAGCGCGCCCGTTCCGGTTCCGTTAATTGTCAAAGCCCCCGCGTCGGCATCCATGAGAACGCCGCCGGTGGTTCCCAGACGCAACAATTGCCCGTTGGCAATGGCGATGGTCGCGGAGCCACCCGTCGCGTCCATCTTGAGCGAGTTGATGTTGGTGGTGGGGCTGGCGAGCGTGATGTCCCCGGCGACGCCGCCATCGATGATTCGGACACTCGTCGCGGCGTTGTCGGCAATCGAGCTGGGGCCGAGGCGAGTGATATCGGTGTAACCGGAAAAGGCGGTGATCAATCCGTCCGCGGCATTGGTGCTGTTGGTCGCCCAGTCGACCCCTCCCGGGGTGCTCACCGTGGCCCAGCCGCCGAGAATACCTCCGGGATTGTTCAAATTGTTGGTCGTGGCGATGCCGGACTGATTGAAGTGCAGCGTACCGGTGCTGGGGGTGATGTTGTTCAGTTCGAGGATTGCGCTGCCGCTGCTGCGGGTGATGGTGCTGGAGGTGAGCGCGGTCAACGCGGTGGAAGCGACAAGTTCGGTGTGCGTGCCGCCGACAAGTTCCACGGTAGCGCCGCCCAGGGTCAGAATCCTCGTGTCATCCAGTTTCGAAGTGTTATTGGCTTGATAGTCGAGGATCAACGTGCCTCGATTGGCGGTCATGTTGCCCGAGATACTATTTGTTCCCGTTAACTTTAACCTCCCCGCACTCAGCGTTGTTGTTCCCGTGTACGTATTCGACCCTGCTAACTCGAGCGTTCCCAAGCCCGACTTTGTCAGCCCGGCCGCCGCGGCAGTTGCGGAAATGTCGCCCGTGACTATCAAGTCAATCGCCGCGCCCGTGCTGTCATTCACGGCAAAAGTGCGACTCGCAGCACCCAGACTGAGGTCACTGCTGATCAAGGCGGAAGTCGTTGGATTGCCCGTGGCGTTAAACGTGACGTTGCCGCCGAGCGTGAGCAACCCTCCGCCTTGCGAGTCGATCACCTGATGGACACTGCTTGCCGTGGCGCCGGTGCCGCCGAGCGTGAGCGCACCGATCGCGTCGGTCTTGCCATTGATATCGAGGGTAGCGGTAAAGCCGGGCCCGTTGGCATTGACGGTTACGGTCCCAGAGGACAATACGTCGTTGGCGCCCAACTTCAGCGTGCCGTTGTTAATCGTGGTTGTGCCAGTGTACGTATTGGCGCCCTCCAGTATCCACTGCCCTTCCCCACGCTTGGCGATGTTAACAACGCCGGTAGCATTATTTTGGATGACGCCTTGAATGGTGTTGTTGCCGGTATTGCTGCCGCCGAGCGTGAGGGTTCGAGCGCCGGTGGTGGTTTCTTGGACGTTGAACACGGAATTGGTGAACGTAATCGCCCCCGTGCCATTGTTCTCGATGATGGCGCCGCCGGTATTCGTACTGCCGCCCGCGCCGATTTGGATTTGACGATTGGTACTGTCACCGGTGCCGACGTACTGTAAAGTGGCTGTGGTCGATGTATTTCCGATGCGAATGACGGAATTGTCATTGCCGGTGCCGAGCCCGCTGGCCGTGCCCGTGTTTGCGAGTTCGTTCACCGTTAGGGTGCCGGCCTGGATGTGGACGAGGCCGCCAAAGGTGTTTTCCGCGGACAGTTGCAGATTTCCGGCGCCCAATTTGATGATTCCCGCTGCTGCGTCCGTTGCGGAAACTACGCCCGACACCAGCAGGTCCACATTGTGCGTAAAGTTGTTGCCGGTGCTGTCGCCGATGGTGAACGTTCTCGTTAGCGCCCCCAGGCTGAGATCACTGCCGATGAGCGCTGAAGTCGTCGGGTTGCCGGTGGCCGTGAACGTGACGTTGCCGCCGAGCGTGAGCAACCCTCCGCCTTGCGAGTCGATCACTTGGTGGACACTGCTTGCCGTGGCGCCGGTGCCGCCGAGGGTGAGGGCACCGATCGTCTCGTTAAAGCCGTTCAGATCGAGGGTGGCCGTGCGATTGGCGGCGTTGGCGTTGACCGTCACGGTCGTGTTGGGAAGGACATCACTAGCGCCTAATTTGAGCGTGCCGTTGTTGATTTGGGTTGCGCCATAGGTGTTGCCGGGATTGGAGAGGGTTAACGTTCCCTCGCCCGCTTTGATGAGCGTACGCGCGTTATTGTCGCTTGTGACCGGGCCGGTGATGTTGAGATGGTGATTGGCATTGGTGGTCACTGTGCGGTTGGCGTTGAGCCTGAGGCCCAGGTTGATGGTGTCGGTCAACGTGCCCGACGTCGTGGCGGTGGTGGTGATATTGCCACCCAAGGTGATGGCGTTGCCGTTGAGGGTGAAGGCGCCGGTGTTTGCACCTGTGTTGTTGTTCGAAAACGTGAGGGCATTGAATGCCGTGTTGACGGCGAAGTCATTGTTCGTGATGACATTCGTCGAGCCGGCGAACGTGAGCGTGTTGGTGGCGACTGGTGGTGTTCCGCCATTCCAGTTGGCGCCGGTGGACCAATTTTGGTCTGGATCGCCAAGGCCGGTCCAAGTTTTCTGCCCAAAAGCCGGCAGCGCGCAGCAAACAACCGAGAGAATTGCGCAGAGCCGCACTGAAAGAATCAGATAACGCCGCATGCATACGCCCTTACTGAAGACAAACACCCGCATCCCCGGTGGGATGACCGGTCCACTTACCTCAAGAACGCAAACAATCTGGGCGCTCCCCCACTGCCTGAGCAGAAGCGCTTGGGCTCACCGTGGGCGAGCCCGCGTGAGAACAGCCGACCGGGTTTTCTCACACCCCGCAGTCACCCTCTGAATAGACAAGAAAACCTTAAGGGTTACAGCGTTGGTAACAGATATAGCGACCCTCCCCCCCATCTTTGCAAGTGTAATTAAAAAAGATTTTTTCTATTTTTATCTGCTGCTTTGAAAATAGGGAAAGGCAAAGCAGTCGTTGCAGGAAACATCCGCAAATTGCCCAGGAAGTCGCTTGGGGTTGGCATGGTCAATCTTTCAGAACGGTCGGTTTCTGAAACTTTTTCCATTTGACAGCAGGGGGAAGCGGCGGGGCGGTCCCTGACAAGTTTATTCAAGAAAGTGCTGCAATCCGCGCGTTTCCCTATTTTTTGCAGCTTGCGCGGACGGGTAGCGCAGCGAAAAGTCGGGCGGTCAACGCCGAGCCAAGGATGGGTGGCCGGGCAAGTTAGATTTCCAGCAGCATGCGGGCGGGGTCTTCGATCGTTTCTTTGATATGCCGCAGGAAGGAGACGGCTTCGCGGCCATCGACAATGCGATGATCGTAGGTGAGCGCCAGGTACATCATCGGTCGGATGACAACCTGGCCCTGGTGCGCTACCGGCCGATCTTGGATGGCATGCATGCCCAGGATTCCGCTTTGCGGCGGATTGACAATCGGCGTGGAAAGCAGCGAGCCGTACACGCCGCCGTTGCTGATGGTGAAGGTGCCGCCGGTCAGTTCGTCGGGGGTAAGTTTGTTTTCTTGTGCCCTGGCGGCGAGTTCGGCGATGGTTTTTTCGATCTCGGCAAAGCTCATGCGTTCGGCGTTGCGAAGGACAGGCACGACCAGCCCTTTGCCGCTGCCGATGGCCACGCCGATATCGTAGAAATTGTGGTAGACGATGCTGTTGCCGCGGATTTCGGCGTTGACGGCGGGAAACGCCTTGAGGGCTTCGACGGCGGCTTTCACAAAAAAGGCCATGAAACCCAACTTGACGCCGTGCTTTTTCTGGAACGTGTCTTTGTAGCTTTGGCGAAGATTCATCACCGTGCTCATGTCCACCTCGTTGAAGGTGGTGAGCAAGGCGGCCGTTTGTTGGGCTTCCACCAACCGGGCGGCAATCCGCCGCCGGATGAGGCTCATCGGCACCACTTCTTCGTGCCGCGAGGAAATGGATAGGCCCGCGCCGCTATCTTCAGGGGCAGCCGCTGGTGAAGGGGTTTGTTCGGTCTTGGAGGGGGAGCCAGTCCTGTCGCCTGCCGCCTTTTCTTCCAGATGATGTTCCTGGATATGCCTGAGCACGTCTTCTTGCAGCAACCGTCCGCCGGGCCCGGTCGGCTGCACTTCCTCGACCGTCAAGCCGTATTGGGTAAGCAACCGCCGGGCAGAAGGCATCACGCGGACGCCCTGGCCGGGCTCGGCTTCTTCTTCTTCTTCTTCTGGAACAAGAGTTGCCGCCACAGGTTGCGAGGAGGTTTTGGCTGCTGGAGATTTTGAGGGCGGCGCCGCTTCGCGGGCCGAAGATTTTTGCTCGGCCGTCGGCGGCGGGGATTGCTTGCCGGCGGAGCGTTTTTCTTGCGGCTCGAGGTAGCCGATCACCTCGCCCACCTCGGCGGGCTCACCTTCCTGCTTGAGAACTTTCACAATTCCAGCGACCGGGGCGGAAACTTCCACGCTGGCCTTGTCCGTTTCGATCTCGACCAGATCTTGATCTTTGTCGGCCCAGCCGCCCTCGGGCACAAGCCAGCGGCCTACCTGCACCTCTTGCACCGACTCGCCAACTTGGGGAACCTTCAGCTCGTGTGCCATGGTCTATTCTCAACGTCGCTGGCTAGCGGAGTAGTGACTGGTTTGGATGGGTTGGGCCTGGGCCACCAAGCCTGGAAGCGTTACGCGTGCATGCCCATCGTGGGTTCGGGGGCTGCCATTTCGGATTCCTGGGCAAAGGCGATTTCCAGCAGTTCTTGCTGTTCCAGCCGATGGGCGCCGGGCGAACCGGTTGCGGGCGACGCCGAGGCAACCCTGGCAATGCTCTGCAGTGGGTAGCGTTCGAACGGCCGGTGCCCCAGCGAGGCCAACAGGTAGCGCCAGGCGCCCATGTTGAGCGGTTCTTCTTGGACCCAATACAGCGGGGTGCCGGCCGCATAGGGCGAAAGAACCTCGCGCAGCAAATTGGCCGGCAGCGGGTAGAGTTGTTCCAGCCGCACAATGGCCACGTCGTCGATCTCGCGCTTTTCGCGCTCGGCCAACAGTTCGTAGTAAACCTTGCCGCTGCACAGCAAAACCCTGCGACAATCGGCGTTGCCGATGGCATCGGGCAGGACGCGTTCGAACTTTCCGGAGAGAAAGTCTTCGAGGTTGGAAACGCATTGCGGATGCCGCAGCAGGCTTTTCGGCGTGAATACCACCAGCGGTTTGCGCCACTTGCGAACGACCTGACGCCGAAGCAGGTGGAAGTATTGCGCCGGAGTGGTGGGAATCGCCACTTGAATATTGTCTTCCGCGGCAACCTCCAAGAAGCGTTCGGGGCGAGCGCTGCTGTGCTCGGGCCCTTGACCTTCGAAGCCGTGCGGCAGCAGCAAGACCATGCCGCTGAGTCGGCGCCATTTGTCTTCGGCGCTGCTAACGAACTGATCGATAATCACCTGGGCCGCGTTGACGAAATCGCCAAACTGAGCTTCCCACATGACCAAGCCTTCGGGAAAGTCGAGGCTATAACCGTATTCAAAACCGAGCACGCCGATTTCGGAGAGCGGGCTATTGTGAATCTCGACCTTCGCCTGATTGTCGCTGAGAAAGTTGAGCGCGTCGTAAGTGGCGCCGTTTTTGATGTCGTGCAGCACCAGGTGGCGTTGGCTGAAAGTTCCTCGCTGGCAGTCCTGCCCGGTAAGCCGGACGCGAACGCCGTTGACGGCCAGGCTTCCCATCGCCAGGGCTTCGCCGCTGGCCCAATCGAGCGTTTTTTCACCGGCGGCCATGGCCACCCGGGCGTCGAGGAACCGCTTCAGTTTTTTGTGAACGTGGAAATCATCGGGGACTTCGCCCAAGGTGCGGAGGATGTGCTCGGCCTGAACTCGCGGCACGCCGGTATCGGGCTCGTCGTCGTCGCGTTCGGGGCCACCGTAAAAGCCTTCCCAAGCGGCTTGCAGCGTGTGGACTTTATGGACGTAGTCGTTTTCACGGGCGGCGTTGAAGGCGTGTTCCAAATGTTGATGACGGTCCGAGGCGATTTGCTCGGCTTCTTCGGCGGTGAGTCCACCTAATTTGAGCAGGTGCTCGAGGTACCCTTCGCGCACGCTTTTGCGGCGGGCGATGGCTTGATAGAGCAGCGGCTGCGTAAACGATGGTTCATCGCCTTCGTTGTGTCCCAAGCGGCGATAGGAGTACATGTCGATGACCACGTCGCGGCGGAAGGCGGCGCGGAAGTCGAGCGCCAGCCGTACCACCTGGGCCACGGCTTCAGGATCTTCGCCGTTGACGTGGAAGATGGGGATTTGCAGCATCTTCGCCACGTCGGTGGCGTAAGTGCTCGAGCGGGCTTCGCTGGGCGAGGTGGTGAAACCAATCTGGTTGTTGACCACCACGTGCAGCGTGCCGCCCACCGTGTAGCCGGGCAATTGGCTTAAGTTAAGCGTTTCTTGGGTGACGCCTTCGCCAATGAAGGCGGCATCGCCGTGAATCAGCAGGACCATTCCACGTTCACGGCCGTAGTCTTCAATCCGGTCTTGCTTGGCACGCATGCGTCCCAAGGCCACCGAGTTCACATATTCCAGGTGACTGGGATTGAAGCACAAGGACAGGTGAACGGTGCGCCCACTCGAGGTCGTCCAGTCGCTGCTGTGCCCCAGGTGGTATTTCACGTCGCCCCCGCCACGATAGCGGTGCGGGTCGAGATCCTCAAACTCGCGGAAAATGTCTTGCGGGCTCTTGTTGAGGATATTGGCCAGCACGTTGAGCCGACCCCGATGGGCCATTCCCAACACGATTTCGCGGGTACCTTGCTCGGCGGCCATTTCAATCGCCAGGTCGAGCAGGGGGATCAAGCTTTCGGCGCCTTCCAAGGAAAAGGACTTGGCTCCCACGTACTTTTTGCGGACAAATTCTTCGAAAATGACTGCGTCGGTCAGGCGGGTGAGAATGCGGCGCTGTTCGGCAGGGGCCAGTTGCAGATGGTTTTTGCTGCGCTCCATGCGGTTTTGGAGCCATTCCCGCACCAGAATGTCGTCGATGTGCATGAATTGCACACCAATGCTGCGGCAATAGGTGTCCCGCATGGTGTCCAGCAACTCGCGCACGGTTTGAACCTGGGCGTGCTGCAGCCAAGAAGTCGAAACCGGCTGATCGAGGTCTTCGTCGGCGAAGCCGTAGGTTTGCGGGTCGAGTTCGGGCAGCGGTGGTCGGGGAATGCCGAGGGGATCGACCTTGGCGATCATATGCCCTCTTACGCGGTAATTTCGGACCAACTGGTCCGCGCGCTCTTGCAGCCGTGCGGTGTGCAAATTGACAGCACCGTCGGCCGGTGGCAAATCGGCCGGGTTGAACATGCTGCTTGCGGGAAAGGACGGCCCCGCTTGAGGAAATCCAATCTCACCGCCATCGAGATGGGCGAAATAATCGCGCCATTCCGGCGGCACTTGTTGAGGGTCGCGAAGATAACTCAGGTACAGCGCATCAACGTAGGTCGCGTTGGCGGCGTTTACTTCGAAAGGTGGGCCTGGCATGCCTGAACCGGTCGAGGGTCGGGGGAGAAGAGGTTCTGGGGCGGTGCGTGTTCTCCATTCTAGCTCACCGGCAAAGTAGTGCGAGTGGGGTGGGGGGAATACCGCAGCAGAAGCGATGGATTTCCCCCAAGTGTCACCAGCGAAGGCGCTAGCGCAACCCGAATTTGTGAAGAACACGCATGCGAAAACCGCATGCGTCGCGACCGCGAACGACCGGAATCGTAGACCGAGCAGCCACAACCAGCAAGGTCCAGGGCCGCAATGCCGGGTTAACTCCTGGGATTGGTCGCCGGAGGAAGCGGACTCTTGGTTGGCAGGGGGCCATCGATCGTTTCTAGGGTGGCCCTGGCGTCGAACCACCATTGGCCGTTTTCCAACAACCAGCATTGATCGTGGGTGCGCTTGCCCAGGAATGGCGATTCCAGGGTTACTCGAAACGCTTGCCGCATGGCCGTGGTGACGAGCGGCTGCACAACGATTTCCACTGTGTCGCCGCGGGGGCGATGGGCATCAACAATGGACGAAAAATAGCGAACCCGCCAGCGATCGAACTCGGCTCGCTGCACGGGGTCGTCGGGCAAGAACTCTTGGGCGTTTTTCCATTTGCCGGTCAGGCAGGTTGCCACGAACTGGCAAGCGCGGGTTTGAGGTGAGGAATCAAAAAACCCTGCCAATGCCCAAACAACGCCCAAGGCGGCCATCAGCAGCAAGATTGTTGCGTAAAGCACGGAAAGACGGCGTACGCTGCCATCGGCATGGCGAAACCTGGCGACCCAGCGGTCTTTTGCTCGCTGCTGCCTGGCATTTTCCTGGGCAACCCGGCGCAGGGCCGCGGCTTCCTGCACGCCGCGTAGTTGTTGATCGGGACCGGCAACCAAGGGCAACTTGCAACTGCCGCACTCGGCTTTGCGCACTCCCAACATGGAGGGTATCGCTCCCGTTTGCCCGCAGCGAGGGCAGTTAAAACGAACGTGCGGCAGTTTATCTTGCGAGAGCACCTGGCCTTGGCGATCGATCAGGAACTGGCACCGGCATTTGGCGCAACGCATGCCCCGTTTGAGCTTTTTCAACTCCACCCAACCCGAGGCTTGGCATTGGGGACACGTTAACGCCAAACGCATGTCTCCGCCGCTGCCTCGGGCGGAGTTGCCGTTTCGATCAACGGCAATGTTTTCGGTCAGGGACATATTTCGGCAACTCCTCGCCACGCGTGGATGAGATGAGCAATCCAAGGCATCAATAGTCGCTGGAACTGATGGCTTCGCCCCCTGCCCGGGTCGTGAGCGATGCCAGCACCCACAGTGCTACCTTGTCGGAAATGAAGCGTACGGAGGTGTCGGCGAAAGCGAATTGTGCCCCCTCATTGTGGAAGCTGTAGTACAGGTGTCCCCATTCGTTGGAGTTGTTGATCTTCATGACGCCCGGCACCGAAGACGAATTGCTGCACCAGTTGATCCGCTGGCCAATGGCATAGGAGCTGTCATTGGTTGCCCACGCGCCGCCACGGGCACGGGCGCAATTGGGCGCGGATTTATCCGCGTTGGCGGGAATCATGGAGCGGCCTCGCCACACGTCTTCTCGGCCGGCATCTTCGCCGATCAAAATGGTGTTCGAAGCGCCATCGGTAATGCCGGGAATGGTGGGGTATCGGGGACGCGAGCTGACAATGCCCACCCGTGGGTCGCCGGCAATCGTGCTGGTCCAACTCGGCAATGCACCCGCCCCGAACGGCTGCAAGGCTCCGGAGAGCACCACATTGGAAGCAGCCGTGGTACCAGGGGGGAAACCGGGAATGGGAGCGCCAAGCGGCAAGGAAGCCGGAAATTCGTTGAGAATGGCGCTGTGCACGCCCTCGGGGGTGAAGTAATCGCCGCAGGCGCCGATCTTGTGCCCCACGGGGCCATCATCCTTGAACTGGGTGCGTTCTTGAACCGGCGAGGCGGGGCACATCATGACCGCGAGGAATTTCTGCACGGTAATCCCGTTGGGAACATCCACGCCGGCGGGCGTCCAGGTGCCGTTGTTGGGGTCCTGAACGTAGGCGCTTCTGACCCGCCACCAGTCCTGGTTCAAATCGTAGTTCACTTCGCTGACGATATTCTCTTGCTCGAGGTAGGGCAGCACGTCGGGAACCCAGCTTCGCGCAGCGCCGTCGGACTCCACTCGCTTGGAAAACGGCAAATGTTGTCGCGAGCTTTCGTAGTTGAGCATCGCCAGCGACAACTGCCGCATATTGTTTTGGCAACTGGTGCGGGCCGCCGCTGCCCTGGCCGATTGCACCGCCGGCAGCAATAACGCCACCAGCAGGGCAATGATGCCCATCACCACCAGCAGTTCGACCAGTGTAAATCCTTGACGGGCCAGCCTGCGCAGCGCCCGAGCATGGGAAGTTCGCTTCAGCCGTTCAAAACGCGGGGATCGGTGGTTCAACGTGCTCAACATGGGGTTCCTTTCAGCGTGAGTCGGTCACGGCCGGGACGAACGGACTTGGCAGCGAGCGCTTATTGCCAAGTCCTCTCAATGGTCAGCGACGAAACGGTGTTCGCGCGTTGGGATGACCCTACGCGGCCATCGCAACCGGCATGCCGAGTCGGAATGGAATGCCAAAGCTCCGGTTTATGAACGATTTTCCGGAGATTCCTGCGGCAGCAATCGGGCACAGAATTTCCGGCAATGACGAATTTATCGCCAAGGGTGATGAATTTTTGTCCGATGCCTGCAGGCGCTAGGGCAAGATGTATCTGCATCGTGGTTGGTAGCGCGTATGCAATTGAACCAGCGCAATCGTCCACCAAAGTGGAGCGACTCGGCGAAACGTCATCGAGCGGGCGGAACCCTCGGGAACGCCGCCCCGCAGAGCAAAATTGTTGCATTTTCGTCCAATTTCCATTAATCTCCCGGGATGGCGTGTAAGCCATGACATTCGGCATTAGTAGGGGCTGGTAGGCCTTTGCGAGCCGTTTTCCGCCAGAAATGCCCGGCTCTTGCCTGCGATGACAACCGTTTGCCCATCCGGGGCCGACGCTTCGCGGGGAAGAGTTCGGTGCTGAAAATCCCGCCTGCCGAGCTAAAATGTTCGGCTACCCCACTCCCGGTAGAATGGTGGATTGGCGTTGTCATCCTGCCATGATGTTCAGCGTTTGATTTCAATCCCGGTTCATTGGTTCCTGTCGGCGAAGCCATTCCATTTTGAGGCGAAGTTTCCGTGCGATCGCATGCGCCCGCACCGGCTTCAGTCACAAATTCGCCCAGCGAATTTGGTTAGGATCATCGCCTGATCAGGTAGAATAGCGAATGGAGGAATGTTGCCATGGAGCGCATTTCTTATGTGCGGCGGGCTCGATTCCTGCGGATCGCCGCAGCTCGAAAGTTCGGGGGGCGATTGTTCGAAGTGCGGCATAAGACCGACGCTGCGCCTTTGGCCGGACAAAGCGAAAGAACGAAGGAATGTAGCGAAGCTGCCGGCGCCGCGATTGGGGTGAACCGCTGAGCGTTGCCATGTCGGAATTCAACCCCGAATTTGTTTTGGCTTAGCGATACAGGACTGAACGCAATTCTGCCGGAAACGGCTGAAATGCCAGGTTGGGTTTGTCGCTGTACAGATGCGTGCGAACCCGAGCGGTTGGAGGATTCGATGCGTTTGCGTTGCACGTGGCATTGGGTGGTGTTGCTATCGGTCGTCTCGGTGTGGGGTTTGGGCTCGGAGTCGACTCGGGCCGCGGACGATGAAGTCCAACCGGTTGGCAGCGCTCCGGATTCCAAAATCAGTTACTACCAGCAGATTCGGCCGATCTTTCAGGCCAACTGCCAGGGCTGCCACCAACCAGCCAAAGCCAGCGGCCAGTACGTGATGACGGCTTTCGATAAGCTGGTGGCTGGAGGCGAAAGCGAGATGGCCGCCATCAAGCCCGGCCAGCCCGACGAAAGCTACCTGGTGGAATTGATCACGCCGACCGATGGCACGGCGCAAATGCCGCAAGGCAAGCCGCCACTCGCCGCCGCCGAGATCGAATTGGTGAGGAAGTGGATTGCCGAAGGAGCGATGGACGATACCCCGGCGGCGGCACGCGAGCGATACGATCAAGATCACCCGCCGGTTTACACCCGGCCCCCGGTTATCACTTCGCTCGATTATTCTCCCGACGGGAAGTTGCTGGCCGTGGCCGGTTTTCACGAAGTGCTGTTGATCGGCACGCCCGACAATGCACTGGAAAGCCGCCTGGTCGGCATGTCCGAACGCATCCAGTCCGTGCGGTTTTCGCCCGACAGCAAACGTCTCGCGGTGATTGGCGGCTTGCCTTGCCGGACCGGAGAAGTGCAAGTATGGGATGTCGCCAAGCGCAAGCTGCTCCTTTCCGTGCCGATGACGTTCGATACCCTGTATGGCGCAAGCTGGTCGCCCGACGGCAAGACCATTGCATTTGGCTGTGCCGACAACACAGTGCGGGCGATCGATTCGGAAAGCGGCAAGCAGGTGCTGTTTCAAGGCGCCCACACCGACTGGGTGCAGGCCTCGGTGTTTTCGAAAGACGGTTCGCATCTCATTTCGGTGGATCGCGACGGCGCTGCCAAGCTCACCGAAATGGCCACCGAACGGTTCGTGGACAATATCACATCGATCACACCCGGCGCCCTGAAAGGCGGCCTTACCGCAGTCGCGCGTCATCCCGAGCGCGATGAAATTGTACTGGGGGGATCAGACGGTCGGGTGAAGGTGTACCGCGTATTTCGGCTCACCGCTCGACGCATCGGCGACGATGCCAATCTGATTCGCCACATGCCTCCCATGCTGGGGCGCATTTTTGGCGTCGATGTCAGCCGCGACGGCAAGCGGATCGCCGCGGTCAGCAGTCTTGATGGCGAAGGCGAACTACACGTTTATTCCTACGAGTTCGATACGGCGCTGCCGAAGGACATCGAGGCCATTCACGGCAAGACGGTGCAGCAGCGCACCGCCGAGGAAAAAGCCCGGCTGGAAGAACACGCCAGCGAAGGCGTACGCATCGTATCTCAAATCAGGGTGCCCGAGGCAACCTTGTACACCGTGGCTTTCCATCCCGATGGCAAGTGGCTGGCCGCCGCGGGCAATGACGGTCTGGTTCGCGTGGTCGAAGCCGAGACAGGTCGGGTGGTGAAGAGTTTTTCTCCGGCCCCCTTGGCGGGCGACCCCAGCGCGTTGCCAGAGAGTGCCGCCGTTGCATACCGCCGCCCCGAACCGCGCGTACCCTCCGAGTCGCTTCCCGAGGGGGCATCGATAGAATCGCTCACGGTGCAGCCCGAGCGGATTGAACTGGCGGGACCTTATGCCTATGCCCAACTCTTGGTGCAGGCTCGGCTGGCGGGCGGCGACCTGGTCGATGTGACCCGGCTGGCCCAAAAGGAGATTTCGTCCCCCGTGGCGCACGCCGCCACCTCCGGCCTGCTACAACCCATCGCCGACGGCCAGGCTTCGCTCAAAATATCGCTGGGTGGTAAATCGGTGAATGTACCCGTGGCGGTGTCGGGAGTGCAGGCGGCAACACACGTTGATTTTGTTCGCGACGTGAACCCCGTGCTCTCGCGGCTGGGCTGCAACCAGGGCACGTGTCACGGGGCCGCCAAAGGCAAGAACGGCTTCAAACTTTCGCTCCGCGGCTACGATCCGTTGTTTGACGTGCGGGCGCTGGCCGACGACCTTTCGGCCCGGCGAGTGAACCTGGCCTCGCCCGACGACAGCCTGATGTTGCTCAAAGCCACGGGCGCGGTACCCCACCAGGGCGGAAAGTTGATTGATCGCGAGGACACCTATTATGCGATCATTCGCAGTTGGATCGCGGATGGAGCCAAGCTGGAAACGACGACGCCGAAAGTAACCAGGATCGAGCTTACGCCGCAGAACCCAGTCGTACAGCGGATTGGGTCGCGACAGCAAGTGCGGGTGCTGGCCACGTACGCCGACGGCTCCCTTCGCGACGTCACCCACGAAGCCTACGTGGAAACAGGCAACATGGAAGTGGCCACCACCGAGCGAGGCGGGCTGATCACTTCGCTGCGTCGCGGCGAAGCGCCCATTCTTGCCCGCTACGAAGGCGCCTATGCAGCCACGACTCTGGCGGTGATGGGCGACCGCAGCGGATTTGAATGGAAGCAACCCCCGGCGTTTAACCGCATTGACGAACTCACCGCCGACAAATGGCGGCGGATGAAGATTCTGCCTTCGGAGTTGTGCAGCGACACCGATTTCATTCGCCGAGTTTATATCGACGTGACCGGTTTGCCGCCCACCTCCGCCAATGTTCAGGCTTTCCTGGCCGATCAGCGCGAGCAGCGGATCAAGCGAGAGGAACTGATCGACCGCCTGGTAGGCAGCGACGAATACGTCGAGTATTGGACCAACAAGTGGGCTGACCTGTTGCAGGTGAATCGCAAGTTTTTGGGCCCGGAGGGCGCCTCGCAATTTCGCGGCTGGATTCGCAGCCAGATTGCGGCCAACCGTCCTTACGATGAGTTCGCGCACGATATTCTCACGGCCAGCGGCTCCAACAAGGAAAACCCCGCGGCCTCGTATTATAAAATCCTTCGCGACCCCGTGGAGATGATGGAGAACACCACGCACCTGTTCCTGGCCGTACGGTTCAACTGCAACAAGTGCCACGACCATCCCTTCGAACGCTGGACGCAAGACCAGTATTATCAAACGGCCGCGTACTTCGCCCAAGTGGGACTCAAAGCGGACCCCGCCTCGGGCGATCGAAAGATTGGCGGCACCGCAGTTGAAGGAGCCAAGCCGTTGTACGAGATCGTCTTCGATCAGTCCCAGGGCGATGTCGTTCACGAGCGCACCGGTCAACCAACCCCGCCCAACTTCCCCTACGATTGCCAGTTCGAGGCTCCGCAAGATGCCTCGCGCCGCACGCAATTGGCCGCGTGGATCACCTCGCCCCACAACCCATACTTTGCCAAGAGCTACGTGAATCGCCTGTGGGGGTACATGTTTGGCGTGGGGATCATGGAGCCCATCGACGACATTCGGGCAGGCAACCCTCCCAGCAACCCCGAGTTGCTCGACTACCTTACTGAAGAGTTCATCGCCAGCAACTTCAACGTGCAACACGTAATTCGACTGATTTGCAAATCGCGTACTTACCAGCTTTCGGTGGCGACGAATGACTGGAATGAAGACGACGCCATCAATTATTCGCATGCCATTGCTCGGCGGTTGCCGGCAGAGGTGCTGTACGACGCCATCCAGCGGGTCACCGGTTCGGTATCCCGATTCCCCGGCGTGCCGGCAGGCACCAGGGCGGCCGCTCTACCCGATTCGGGTGTGGAACTCCCCAGCGGTTTTCTGGCCAAGTTTGGGCGTCCGCCTCGGGAAAGCGCCTGCGAATGCGAGCGGATCAACAGCCTGCAATTGGGACCGGTGATGGCGCTCATCAGCGGGTCCACGCTGGCCGAGGCCATTGCCGATCCCAAGAACGAATTGGCGCAACTCGCCCAAAACCAGCAAGACGATCAAGCCCTGGTGAATGAGGTTTTTCTGCGGGTGTTGTCGCGCCCGGCCACCAAGGCCGAAATCGTGGCCAGCTTAGAGTTGCTGCGTGAACTGCCGGCCGAGCATGCCAAGTTGTCGGACCAACTGGCCGCGCTCGAAGCCAAGTTTGCGCCGGTATTGGCCGCGAAAGAGGCCGACCGCCAGGCCGCCATCGATTCCGCAAAATCGGCCGTCGACGCCTACCAGGCGGAGATTGCCGAGCGCGAAGCCGAACTCGATCGCCAGCGCGAAGAAGCCATCGCCCAGGCCGATGCCGCACTCACGGCCTATGAAGAAACCTTGGCGGAACGACAAGCCGCCTGGGAAAAGCAAATCCAGCAGGCCACCGTATGGACGGCCATCGATCCGCACGAACTCACTTCCACTTTCAACGCCAGATTGAAAAAGAACGAAGACTTGTCCATCTCGGTTACGGGCGCCAACAACAAGGGCAGCTACGTCATCGCGGCCAAAACCAACCTGGCCGGCATTACTGGCGTACGGCTGGAGGCTTTGGCCGACGACTCCTTGCCCAGCAAAGGTCCTGGCAGGGCTCAAAACGGCAACTTTGTGCTTTCCGAGTTTCGTCTGGAAGCAGGACCCGAAGGTGAAGCGGGCGAGTTGAGCAAAATTGCCCTGCAAAACTCCCAGGCCGATTTCAGCCAGGCCAACTACGGCGTGGAAACAGCGATCGACGGAAAGGTGGCGCCCACGAACAATGGCTGGGCGATCTCCGCCGAATTCGGCAAGAACCACACGGCCATTTTCGAAACGGCCGAAGATCTCGGCGCCACCGAAGGCATGCTGCTCAAGTTCTATCTCGACCACCAATTTCAAGACGGCCTTCATTCGCTGGGCAAGTTTCGCATTTCGGTCACCACCTCGCCGCGTCCGATTCGGTTGGAAGGACTCTCGCCCGCCATCGCGGCAATTTTGAAAATTCCCGCCGACCAGCGCAACGACAAGCAGCAAGCCGAATTGAAGACATTCTATCGCGAATCCGATACCGAACTAAAAAAGTTAACGGACGCCCTAACCAAGGCCAAACAGCCGCGTCCAGTCGATCCCAAACTGAAACGTCTGCAGGACGCCCTGGCAAAGGCCAGCCAGCCTGTGCCAATCGATCCTCGGCTGGCACAGCTTCGTGCCGATGTTAAGATGAGCGAAGCTCAACTGTCCAACGCCCGGCTCACTGCCGTGCAAGACCTGGCTTGGGTATTGATTAACAGTCCTGCATTCTTGTTCAACCATTAAGAGTAAGCCGACCGATCGCTGCGTCCCGCCGAACATCCACACGTATGTGGCTGAAAGACCCGGTTGGATTGGTTATTTGAAACAATTGAAAGCCAACCGTCCTTCGCTGACGGTTCACGACCTCCCCCAGGAGCTAGCAAATGCTGATCATCCCCGGACAGCCAGGCAAGGATCTGTGTGACCGCCATTTGAAGGTTTCTCGTCGAGAGTTGCTTCGCGTGGGAGGCTCGGGTTTGCTGGGCCTGTCGCTCGGCTCGATGTTGCAATTGCAGGCCCGTTCCAATCAAGCCCAGGCGAATGAAGTCGCCGGTCGCGGATGGGGCAAAGCCAAGAGTATCATCCTGGTTTACCTGCAGGGCGGGCCGAGCCACATCGATCTGTGGGACCCGAAGGAGAACGTGCCCGACAACGTCAAGAGCGAGTTTGCGCCAATCGAGACCAAGATCCCTGGCGTCAAGGTGACCGAAATCCTTCCGCGACTGGCCCAGGTGAACGACAAATTCACCTTTATTCGCTCCATGAGCTACACGCCGGTCGGGTTGTTCAACCATACCGCGGCCATCTACCAAATGATGACCGGGTATACGACCGACAAGGTGAGCCCCTCGGGCCAGCTCGAACCGCCGAGCCCCAAGGATTTCCCCAACTTTGGCTCGAATATCATCCGGCTCAAGCCGCCACAAGTGCCCATGCTGCCGTTTGTGATGCTTCCCCGGCCGCTGCAAGAGAGCAACGTGGTGGGCAAGGGCGGCACCGCCGGCTTCCTCGGCAAGGCGTACGACCCCTATACGCTGTTTCCCGATGGCGACGACATGGACATGAACAAACTCGACCGCATCAAGATCGACGATCTGCAATTGCGGCCCGAGGTATTCGCCAGTCGGTTGGAACGCCGAGCCAGGCTGCGCGAGGTGATCAACGCCGGAATGCCGACGATCGACAAGGCCGTTTCCGAATTCAAGTTGAACGAGTATTACGATCAGGCCCTGAACCTGATTGTTTCCGGCCGCGCCCGCGAGGCGTTTGATCTGACGGCCGAGTCGGAGGCCACCCGCGATCGGTACGGCCGCAACACGTTTGGCCAAAGCTGCCTGCTCGCCCGACGCCTGGTGGAAGCCGGCACCCGCGTGGTCGAAGTCATCTGGCCCAAGGTCGCCAATAGCGACAACCATAGCTGGGATCATCATGTCGGCCTGACCAAGCGCATGCGAGAACAATCGGGCCCGATGCTCGACGCCGGCTTGTCCACGCTGATTGCCGACCTCGACGATCGCGGATTGCTGGATGAAACCCTGGTGGTGGCGGTGGGCGAGTTCGGCCGCAGCCCTCAGAAGGGGGTCAGCACCTCGGGCAACGGCAACAGCGCCGATGGCCGCGATCACTGGCCCTATTGCTACACGGCGGTAGTGGCGGGCGCCGGAATCAAGCGCGGCCACGTGCACGGCAAGAGCGACAAGACCGCTTCGGCCCCGCTCGAAAGCCCCGTGCATCCCGGCGAATTGCTGGCAACCATTTACCACACCTTTGGCATCGATCCCGAAACGATTGTTTACAACCATCTCAACCAGCCTCGCGAGCTGGTCAAGGCGCAAGCCGTATCGAGTCTGTTTGCCTGAGGCGGCACGCCTCCGGCGGGCGGTTATGTTTCAACCCCACAAAAACCCTCGGGAGCGCTTCCCGGGGGTTTTTTGCTGCCGCTGGGTACCGAACGACTCGCGGTTACTGTTCGAGCTTCATCGCTTGGGTGTCCGAGGCAAACACCGAGCGCGGATCGTGGGCGTAAAACTTGCTGCCAATCTGCTCCGCCAACTGGAAGACAAAGTGACGGCGGAACTCGGCTCGCGGAATGTTGTTGGTGGGCATGCCGCCGGAGTTGGGGTACAAGAACTGGTTGGGCTGTTTGTCGTAAACGCGACCGCCGGTTTCCATGTCGTAAACGCTAATGCGCACCTTCGCCCGGCCCTGGTAGACGCTGGAACTGCGCTGCAGGCTGAATTCGTCGATATCAATTCCCACGACCATTTCGGCATCCAGAGCCTTGCCAATGTCGCGGAAATCTTCCCAGGTGTTTTCGTCCGTCCAGTCGGCTACATCCTGCTGATCGATGGTTTTGATCTTGGGCACGTTCGCCTGGAGCAAAAAGGTCACGCGTTCGGCCAGTTCGCGGCTGCCCAGAGCCTGATCGGTGTTCATCGTCACCGGCGCTCGGCAGACGACGGCCACGCGTTTGTCTTTCAAGCCTTTGAATTCGGCCGGCGCGTCGGTGCCTTTGATCAAGTAGGCGGCCATGGTGAACAATCCAGTGCAGCCGCCGGTGAACCCCAGCACGGCGACCACCAGGCAACTCCAGGAGAGCTTGCGCCACAGCGGAGTCAAGAGAGTGCGGTCCATCGCGTCTCCTCAAAACTTTGAAAGTTGTCGCCGCCCGGTGCGTGCTTCCCTGGCACTTTCCGGTCGACAGGTAGATGTGCAAGTGGTCTTCTGAGTTGTTTTCTTAAGCCAAGGCCAATCGCAGCAACCAGTCCGCCATGTTCACCATCCAGAGCAGGGCGGTGAACGACAGGACACAAGACCAGCGCCAGCGAAACAGCACCCAGCGCCCCTGGCAAGCGCTGAGCAAGGTCCAGGGCGCGGCCGCGAGGGCAGCCAGGGCCAAGAGTGCTCCGGCGACATTGTCCGCCAGGGCGAGATGAATTTGGCCGCGAACCGCGTGGGCCCAGGCCGTGGTCATTCCGCACGAAGGACAACGCATCTGCCACTGGCTTTGAAACCTGCACTCCGGCAAACCAAGCTGCCGGTGTGTGCCCCAAGCCAACGCCGTTCGTGGCGGAGAGAGCCCGGCCGCAACCGCCAGCAGAGCCAGCAGCAGCAAACCCGCGGCAGCACACCCCAACCGGGCGCCGAGCGAAAGGCGGTTTACTTCGCCATCGACGAGATTCTTGCAGGAAAGGCGGCGCACCATATACGGTTCGTCGAGCGGAGGCAAGGGCGGAAAATACTTCGCGGCAAACGCCCGGCATGATTGACTCGTTTGAATGTAGCACAAGCGCCGGCAGTTGCTCAAACCGCCGGTGAGGACTGAGGGCCGCCGCTGGTCAACCATGGCCGCGAATTGACTTGGCAGCCAGAAACGCTGGACGGTTCGTTTCAGATGCCAGAAGTCGGGAGAGCAGGGGAATTGATGACAGAGGAATCGATCGGCAGGCAGTCAACGCGAGGAGTTGCTCAAGTCGTTGAACTGTGTGCATGAGACACAACAACTGGCCTGGCCAGGCTGGACTTGCAATTACTCGGGGACGGCAATCTGCCACCCGGGGCTGGACCGCTATAGAAGGTCAGGCGGAATTCATGCATTACCGCTCGCCAAACCGGAGCGAATCGCATGCAGTCGAGAGGATTCCCAGGCTTTTTTCCTCCGGACGAATGGTGCGCGCCGGAGATTTTTGCCAGCGGTTGTATTAGTACCGGCCGTGGTAATTGCTGCTTGCAGCCCTGACGCTGTTGCGCGTCGCGTTGGCCACCGGCGCATCGGCGCGTCGCATTTTCGACTCCACAAAGATCAGCATGTCGGCTCGTTCTGGTCCGTTTTGCGTGAACGGCAGTTGCTTGATGATGGGGTTGAGCGGATTGCCTTCCACGGTAAAGGGTGCCGGCACCACGCCCAGGCCAACCAGCAGCACTTCATCCACCGGCCAGCGAAAACGTTCCTGCAGACGGAATTGACTTACCTGGGGCACGTCGAGCTTGGTTCGTTGCCGAGGCGCCAGTTGGGTGGGGACATCGATCAACACGGGAGCCATTTGCTCCACGTGATCGATGTGACACTTGACGATGGCGTCGATCAACTGGCCGTCTTGCGACAGCAACGGTGAAAACTCCACGGCAAAGCCTTCTTCGATCTGATCGGCCTGTGCTTCAAAGCCTGGCCAAACGTTGGGCAGCAGCTTGATGTCGCGAATGTAGGAGCGAGGTCGGGTTCGCGAAAGCACGTGGGTTTCACCATTGCCAATCAGCAACTGGGGCGAGGAATGCTCGCGGTAGTCGTTGCGCTTGCTGAATTCGGCCAACAGCAGCGCGGCGTCTTCGCGTTTGACCATCCAGGCCTGAACTCCGGCCGTTTGCACGGGAACCGGTTGCAACACCCGATACGCGCGGGCTCGCCAATTGGGATCGGTGATGGTCACAACCCGCAAGCTGAAGGATTGCGATTCGGCCTTGGGCGAGGTGAAGCGATTCACCACGTCGGCCACGGCCTCGTGCATTTCGGGCGTATGGTACACCTTGAGCGAATTCTGGCCGGCGCTGAGTACCCCCAGCGGCTCTCCGTGCCAGGCTTCATAACCGGTTTCTCGGAGAATCCAGTCGACGACCGTCCGTTCCGGGCGCTTGGTATTAGTGATCCGCTGCGTATAGGAACGCAAGTCGTATTCTTTCCAGACTTGCCCGGCATCGCGGGGAAGAGAGAGCGACGTGGAAGGTCCGGCCGCAACGCTGCGAACTGGTGCGGTTTCCTCGGCGCCTTGATAAGCGGCCCGACGTACCTGCGGCGACGGTGGGTACTCGGCCGCGTCGGTCTCGCCGTCCACGGTTCGCCAGGTCCGCTGTTGCGCCAGTGCGGGCCCGGCCAGAACACAGCACGCTCCCACGAACCATACGAGCGATCGCTGGCAACGCGTCATGAGCAGTTCCTTCCAGTAGAGACGTGATCGACGTCGGCGTACTCGCCAACCCAGGCCGCCTGAGCCGTGCATGCCGGCCTGTTTCCCAGGTTGCCGCGAAACCGGTTGAATTCTGCGTCTGCTCACGAGGAACCGCTGAATCACGGCCCCGGTACCGAATTTCGCGATGCAATCCCGAGGCCGAGGATGACCTCCGTGGCGGCTCTTTAAAACGTGGCTTAGCGTTGATGGATTACTCGTCTTGCAAGAACCCATTCACTAAGGGGGTCGTACCATAGCGATCGAACTCGCAGTTCGCAAGGTGGTTTTATTGGCCGCCCGTGCCAGATGACAGCGGTTGCAGCATGCCACTTGCGACGAACCATGGATCTTCGGCATGGCCTCGCCATCAAGTGTTCCAACAGCATTTCATGGTCATGCGACTCGCCCAGCGAGTCCTATGGTCGGCCCTTGTTCAAGTTCCACGGCAGACTTAACTTGGTGTCATCAAGCGGTGAATCATCCGCCGGCGAGGCCCGGCACGCCAACGTCAATTCGCCGCTTCCAGCGAGAAAGAAGCGGGCGGCAGCTATCATGGCTTTCAGTGGTTTGCTCGTCGAACGGATCCGCGAAGCTTTGCGGCCTCAACCAGGAATCGTCGAAAAACGGATGTTCGGCGGAGTTGGGTTTCTGTTGCGAGGGAACCTGCTTGTTGCCGTCTGGAATGATTCGCTTGTGGTGCGCGTAGGAGCCGAGCATGGCGTGACTGCTTTGAATGAACCCCATGTGCGACCGTTTGACGTCACGGGGCGGCCCATGCGCGGCTGGGTCTTGGTAGCACCCGAAGGGATTGAGGTCGATCAGCAGCTGCACGAATGGATCGAGCGCGCCTTGCAATTTGTGCGCACTTTGCCACGCAAATGAACGCACCATGCGCGGGCCAATGCCTTGCATCACAGTGATGGGGTGCTTGGCCGAACTCAGTCGCCGTCGTCACGTTCCTCAAACAGCACCGGCGGCTGGGGCCATTCGTTCACTGTCAAGCGAAACACATCGGGGCGCGCGTAGTGGCCCACCACGTCGAAATCGAATTTGGCTCGAGCGATTGCGGCAAGGTCCAACTCGGCGAACAGGGTGCATTCCTCGTCGTAGCGCGGGCCGGCAAGCACTTCGCCGAGCGGGTCGACGATGGCACTGCCGCCTCGGATGAGAATGTCGGACGAAGCAACCGCCGGTTCGGTCAGGAATTCGGCGGGGAGTTCGTTTCGCCGTAGGAATTGACACGCGGACAGCACAAAACAGCGGCCCTCCAGCGCAATGTGGCGGATGGTGGGAATCCACGTTTCTCGGTCATCGACGGTGATCGCACAATAGAGTTCCACTCCTTTGGCATACATGGCGGTCCGCAGCAGTGGCATATAATTCTCCCAACAGATCACGGAGCCGAGCCGACCCAGCCCAGTTGAGACAACCGGCAACATCGATCCATCGCCGCTCCCCCACAGCACACGTTCCAAGGCGGTGGGCATCAGCTTGCGATGCTTTCCAAGAATGTCTCCATCGGGTCCAAAAATCACGGCAGTGCAGTAAAGAGTTGCTCCGGCCCGTTCCACGATTCCAACCACCAAATGAACAGCATGATCGCGCACCGCCCGGGAGATCGACTCGGTGACTGGCCCTGGCACTTCGATCGCGGACGTGTAATATTGCCGAAAGAGTTCGCGGCCTTCGGGCGAGCGAATGCCGAGGCTGACGCCGAAGGACTGTCCTTTGGGATACCCTCCGATGAATGCCTCGGGGAACACGACCAGTTTCGCGCCTTGCCTCGCGGCGTCGGCCAACAAGTCTGTCAGCTTTTGCAGCGTTTGCGAGGTGTTCAGCAACACCGGACTTGCCTGCACAACGGCCGCGCGGACGATGCTTGAGGGCAGTGCCGGAAGTGCTTCATCGGCCGACTTCATGAGCGAAACTCCTGATTGGTGGTGCGGTCATCCCTGGACGTATTGAACCGAAAGCTGTCCCTTTTCGAAAGTCTCATATCGAGCCGCGCGGGATCACGGAACGATGGCTGCGAATGTCCTCGCCAACAAGATCCCCAATGTTCACTTGCAGTTTCCGGCGAGACCGTCATCCGGCCTGGCCGCTATTCAACCACTCGGCCAGGGCCTGTTGTCGAACACCTCAACCGGCCGGTCCGATTCGCCCGATCCCTCGTTCGCCGACAAGGAATGCAACCATGACCGATGTGTTACGGCTCAGCGAAGACGAATGGAAACGCCGCCTTTCGCCGGAAGAATTCGCCGTGCTTCGCCAACACGACACCGAGCGCCCCTGGCAAGGATGCTTCGTTGCCACGAAGGATCCCGGCACCTACGTGTGCGCAGCATGTGGCAATCCGCTCTTCCCCTCGGGCGAGAAGTTCGAGTCGGGTACAGGCTGGCCCTCGTTCACCCGTCCTGTATCGGGCGATGCTGTATCCGAACACCACGATCGTTCGCACGGCATGGTGCGCACCGAGGTGCGCTGCGCCCGATGCGAAAGCCATCTGGGGCACGTTTTTCCCGACGGCCCCCCGCCGACGGGCCTTCGCTACTGCATCAATTCCATTGCGATGAAGCACATACCCGAAGGCGAGCCGATTCGCCTGGTGACGGAATAGCGGTTGCCGGCGGCTGTTAAAACCGTGCGCAGCGGCTACGGTCGCAATGGGGAGCGTCGCGGTGAATTGGCTCGAATCGCCGGTCTTCGTCGGAGTTTCAACCGATGCGGCAAATGTCACCCTCTGATGACGATGCCTTGCACGAGGCGCTTTGGATTGCGCTGATGTGCCGTTGCGAGCGATGCGGGACTATCTGCGATATGGACGATATCGAGCACCTGATCGACGGCAACTCGTGGCAATGGGCCAACGAGGCAGTTCGCAGGGCAAGATCCCTGGGGTGGACTTCTCCACAATTCAATGGAATACGGAGTGGAGAACTGCTTTGCCCGACCTGTTCGGTCACAAGGTAACAGCCAAGGCAGGAAGGAATCGCTCGCTCTGATTGCCTTCCGACATGGTTCGTCCACCCTCGCAAGCGGCACATCGCCTGGCGTGACAAACGATCGAAGTCTTTAGCGGCGCGACTGCACCGTTTCGGGGAAGACCACGATTTCGATGCGTTCGTTGCGCGCTTGCCCGGCGGTAGTTGCGTTGGAAAAGAGCGGCCGGTTCGAACCGTAGCCGATCACCACCATTTGTGCAGGCGCAAACTGCACGCGGTTCAGCAAGAAGTCGAACACACTGGTGGCTTGCGCCGTCGAAAGCTCGTGATTGTTTCGCCAGTTGCCGGCGGGGGGACGATCGCTGGTATGGCCTTCCACGCCGATCCGCTGCTGAGGGTAGGCCCGCAACAATTCGCCGCCCACTTGCTCGAGCAGGCGCTCGGCGGCCGGGGTGAGTCGGGCGTCGCCGGGTTGAAAGAGCTGCTCCGAGGCGATTTCCACCCGCACGATGTCTTCTTCGCGACGAACGCGCACACCGGGCAGATTCAGGTCGGGCAGATTGCCTTTGAGGCTGTTGTTGGGCGTAATCATGGCCCCACCATACCGCCGTGCCGAGGCCGCCAGAGCATCGATCTCTTTGCGGCTAGCATCGGAAAGCTGCCGCATGCGCTCGTTCTGCGCCAACGCCGCCTGCATTTGATCGCGCAGGGCAACCGCTTGTTCCTGATACAGTTGCGATTGCTGCTGGGCCTGTGCCAAGAGTGCGTTTTGCCGCTGGTTTTCTTGATCCAGTTCGTTAAGTCGGGCTTGCAGGTCGCGGTTGCGATTCTCCAGGGCAACACGCTGTTCCTGGAAAATTTGAGCCTGGCGTTTGGCGGGGCTCTGGCATCCCGCCAACGCTATCAACAGCGTTACGACCAGCCAGAGATTGTCCCGATACCAGCCCATCCCGTGCTCCAGAGTCGCCCAAAACCATTGACGCAGCGCATTCAGATTTCCCGTTTTTATTCAGGGGGGTGGGATACTAACGCCGGATGACGGGAAACACAAGACGAGTCCGCTCGAACCTCAGGGCATGGGTGCACGACAGGGTTCGCAATTAAAAATTGGCGTTTTCGCCAAATGGAGGGGGAATTACGATTACGGCAGTAGTTTGGGAGTCATACGCAAGGCAG
>JAANMV010000041.1_pt1 | contig 128932 bp, 112 predicted proteins | sample 7279661 | NCBI WGS metagenome assembly JAANMV01 (sample SAMN14094540, study PRJNA606508) | bioreactor metagenome | isolation source: A lab-scale SPAN reactor treating ammonium-rich wastewater day 121 | place: Ireland: Galway | collected 2017-05-16
CTCCCCGGGGTTGAACAGGCTCTGCAGCTGGTGGTTGAGCATCTCCACGCCCAGCGGGCCCTTGCGCATGGGCGTGAGAACCTGCACCTGACTGGGCCCGCCGAGTTCCCGGACAGTCAGGGCGACCCGGCGAGCGCCGCCGTCCGGTTCGGTGTCGATCAGGTTCAGGCGCGGGTCGCCCCAGGCGGGGGCCTCGCCGTGCAGCAGGCCGTGCGCCGCGCGGATGATGGGGTTCTCGGCCGCCTGCCGGTACACGCGGCTCAGGCGCACCGTGGGCGCCGCCTGCGTCAGGGCGAGCAGGGGCAGGCCGGCGTCCACGGGCGGCAGTTGGTCGGTGTCGCCCACCAGCAGCACCCGCGCGCCGGGCGGCACCGCCGCCAGGAAGGACAGCATCAGGCCGTCGCCGCACATGCTGACCTCGTCCACGATCAGCAGGTCGAAGGGCGCGGGTTCCAGGTGGTTGTGCCGGAACCCGGCCGGGCCGTACCCGAGCAGGCGGTGAATGGTGCTGGCGGTGCGGCCGGTCACCTCGCCCAGGCGGCGGGCGGCCTTGCCTGTGGGTGCGCACAGCCCGACCTCCAGGCCCAGGCGCTCGGCGAGGTCGGCGACGGCGCGGGTGGTGGTGCTCTTGCCGGTGCCGGGCCCGCCGGTCAGGACCACCAGCCGGTGCTCCTCAAGCATGGACAGCACCTGCGCCTGCTCCTCGGACAGGCCCTTGGCGGCGCCGGCGGGCACGGTCCACTCGTCGCTGGGGGGCGTGGCGAGCATGGTGCGGATCAGGCCCGCGAGTTTCTTCTCGGCTTTCAGCACGTGCGGCAGGTATATGCGGGTGCCGTCGTGCAGGGGGTCCTCGGTGTTCAGGAGGGGGGGCGTGTCGTCACTGAGGCGCCCGAGTTCCACGGCGGTGTCCACGGCCACGCGGGCCTGCCCGGCAGTGACGCGGGTGTAGTGCGCCACGCCCTTTTCCGCCCGGGCGCGCGGCAGGAAGCTGTGCCCGCCCTGCTGCGCGGCCTGCTGCAGGGCGTACACGGCGGCGGCCGTGAGGCGCCGGGGGTCGTCCTGCGCGCCGCCCTGCGCCTGCCACAGCTTGTCGGCGGTGACGAACCCGATGCCCTCCACCTCCGTCAGCGCGAACAGGTCCGCCTGGAGGCGTTCCAGGGCCGCTTCCCCGAAGTGCTTCACGGCCCGCTGGGCCTGACTGATGCTCAGGCCCAGGCCCTGCAGGCCGGCCAGCAGGCGGCGTTCCAGGCCCTGCTGGGACCAGCTGCTCGCCATCTTGTGCAGGGTGGTCTGCGTGACGCCCGGCACCTGCAGCAGGCGGTCCGGTTCGTTTTCCAGGATGTCGAAGGTGGCCGGGCCGAACATGCCCGCGATCCGGCCGGCGAGCACCTTGCCCACGCCGCCCACCCGGGCTTCCAGGTAGGCGGCCACGCCGGCCTCGGTCAGGTCGGCCGGCGTGGCTTCGAGGACCATGTTCAGCACGCGGTACTGGTAGCCGTACTCGCGGTGTTCTTCCATCAGGACGTCGGCGCTGAAGCTGTCCCCGGCTTCCAGGGGGGGCATCACGCCGATCACGGTGGCGTCCGGGTCCTCGCCTTCCGGGTTGCGGATGCGGGCGGTCATGACGGTGAAGCCGGATTCGGCGCGGAAGCGGACCTTGTTCACGCCGCCCGTCACGCGGAACGGCTCGCGGGGCAGCTCGAACGACATGGGGTAGAGCATAGCTCAAGCCCGGCGCTCTGACCGCAGCAGAAACCGCCCGCCGGGAAAGGCGGGCGGCGGGCGGGTGGGGTCAGGCGAGGTGCAGCTTGTGCAGGGCGAGGTGGGCGGCCTGTTCGGCGCCGGAGACGGTCTTCCCGGCGGCGCGGCGGATCCATTTCGGGAAGTGGTGCTTCACCTTCTTCTGGGACAGGGCGACGTTCTGCGTTTCCCGCAGCCGCGCCTGAGTAATGAGATCGAGGTTGGTGCTGTACATGCCAGTAATCTATCAAAAAAGGCCGTCAGAACTATGACAAAAGGACCGGTAATTTATTCTGATGATGGTTTATTTATAGAGAGCGCGAGAGTGAGATGCCAGCTTCAGGCGGCACTCGCCTGACTCTTGCCGACGGCTGACGGGTTTTGGTTTTCAAATGCCAGGCAGCCTCGGCTGATCCCGTGGAACAGGCATGCATAAGGTCAGGGGCCTATGCACAACACCGGATGACGCCCCCGAGCGCACGCCTGAACTGTCATCCAAGGACGGCGGGAATCACGTCCCCATGCTATTTTTCCGGCTATGCGCGTCCTTCACACCGCCGATTTTCACGCGGGCCGAACCCTGCGCGGGTTCGACCGCACCCCGGAAATCCACGCCGCCCTGACCGAGATCGCGGACCTCGCCCGCACGGAACGGGTGGACGCGGTGCTGGTGTCCGGCGACCTGTTCGACACCGCCAACCCCTCGGCGGACGCGGAACAGGCCGTGTTCGACTTCTTCCTGAAACTGCGCGACGCCGGCGTGCCGGGCGTGGTCATCGCCGGCAACCATGACAGCGCCGCGCGGCTGGACAGCGTGACCGGGCTGCTCGGCTGGGTGGGCATCCAGGTGGTCGCGCAGCCCACCGGCAACCCCGTGCAGATGGTCCGGCACGTGGACACGAAAAGCGGCGAGACCCTCACGGTGGGCGCCCTGCCGTACCTGTCCGAACGGCGGCTGGTGAAGGCCGCCGACCTGCTGGGCGGCGACGTGGGCGCGTGGCGACAGAAGTACCGCGAGGGCATGGGCTTTTTCCTGCGGCGCCTGGGCGAGGGCTTCCGGCCCGGGAGCGTGAACATGCTCATGGCGCACGCCACCATGGACGGCGCCGTGCCCAGCGGGTCGGAGCGCACCCTGCAGTTCGATCTGACCAACCAGTACACCCTGTCCGGCCTGCAACTCCCGGCCGGCGCGCAGTACGTGGCGCTGGGCCACATTCACAAGCCGCAGCAGGTCGGGGAGGTGCCGCTCGCCTGCTACCCGGGCAGCATCATCCAGCTGGATTTCGGGGAGGGCGGCGAGAAGAAACAGGTGAACCTGATCGAGGTGGAGGCCGGCCGGCCCGCGCGCGTGCAGGCCGTGCCTCTGTCCAGCGGGCGGGAACTGAGGACGGTGCGCGTGGACCTGGACCAGGTGGAGGCGCGCCTGAGCGGCATGCGGGACTACGCCGGGCTGCTCAAGGTGGTGGTGCGCGCCCCGGCCGGCACGGCCCTGCCCGGCCTGAAAGACCGCGTGCTGAAACTCATGCCGAACACCCTGGCCGTGGACCTGGACGCCCTGCAGGAGGACCTGGTCGCCCCGGAACTGAAACGTGAGGGCCTGAGCCTCACCGAGCTGTACGAACGCTACTACCACGAGCGCCGCGGGGAACTGCCGGACGACGTGCGGGCCGCCTTCCGTGAGGCGCATGACCGGGCCGGCCGGGAAGAGGAGGCCGAACTGGCCGGGGTGCCGGCGTGAGGCCCCTGAAGCTGGAGGTGCAGGGCTTCACGGCGTTCCGGCAGTTCACGGAACTGGAGTTCGGGGACCTGGAACTCTTCGCGCTGGTCGGGCCGACCGGAAGCGGCAAGAGCAGCCTGCTGGACGCCATGACCTTCGCGCTGTACGGCGAGACGGAGCGGCTGGGCAGCACGAAGCTGGACGCCCTGATCAGCCAGGGCGAACGCGGCATGAATGTCGCCCTGACCTTCGAGGTGGGCGGCGTGACGTACCGCGCGGCGCGCACGAAGGGCCGTAAGCAGGCGGAGAACGAGGTGCGGTTCGAGCGCCTGGACCCGGACGGGCGGTGGACGAACCTCTCGGAAGGTGGGATGCGCGGCGTGAACGACCGCATCCGGGACGTGCTGGGCCTGGACTTCCGGAACTTCACGCGCTGCGTGATGCTGCCGCAGGGCGAGTTCTCGCGGCTGCTGCACGGCAGCGGCAAGGACCGGCAGGCGCTGCTTGGGGAGCTGACCGGCCTGGACCGCGTGCAGGACATGCAGCGCTACGCCTCGGACCGCGCCAAGGACCTCAAGCACCAGTCGGCGTCGCTGAACACGCTGCTGGAAGGCGAGTACGCGGGCGTGACCGCCCAGGCCGTGGCCGCCCTGCGGGCCGAGCGCGAGGCGACGGACGCGAGGGCCGAGGCGCTCACCGACACCCGCGAGGCCCTGCAGAACCGCCAGCAGCGCCTGCGGGATCAGGAGAAGGTGTACCGCGCCCGCGAGGACACCGCCCTGCGCGTCAGGACCCTGGACCTGCGTGCCGCCGGCGTGCAGGAGGGCGCGGACCGGGCCGCCCGGGCCCGCCGGGTGGCAGGCGTGCTGCCGCTGCTGGACACCGCCGAGCGCACCCGCATCGCGCAGGAGCGCGAGGCGCGCGAACGGGCGCGGGCCGAGGCGGCCGCGCAGCAGGCGGACAGGACCGCGGCCGCCGCACTGGACGCCGCGCAGGCGGCGGCCGCGCAGGAGGCCCGCATTCCGGACCTCGAAGCCCGCGCCGAGGCCCTGAAGGAGGCCGAGGCCGACGCCGCCCGCCTGAAACGCGCCGGGGGCACGCCCCAGACCACGCACCCCAGTCCCCTGCCCTGGGACGAGGACGCGCACTTCACGGCGCGGGAGGCGGCGCAGAAAGCCGAGAAGCTGCGGCAGGAGCGCGTGCAGCTGGAAACCGAGAAGACCGCCCTGGGCGCCATGCAGACCCGCTTGAAGGCCGAGGAGGATCTGCAGGCCCGCGAGACCGCCGACCGCGACCGCGTGGAACGCGAGGGCAAGCAGGCGAAAACCGATCTGGACGCCGCGCAGAAGGACCTGGACACTGCCCGCCTGGAGGCGGGGCTGGCGTCGCACCGCGCGCACCTGCACGTCGGGGACGACTGTCCCCTGTGCGGGCAGACCGTGCAGCGGCTCCCGAACGCGCCGGTGGTGAACCTGGGCGCGCTGGAGGACCGCGTGCAAGTGCTGCAGGCCACCCTGGACGACCGCCGCACCCGTTTCAGCACGCTGCGCGCCGACCTGAAGACCCGAGCGAAGTGGATCGAGGACAAGCGCATCGAAGTCGCGGACTGGGAGGCGGCCCTCACGGCCCGGGAGCAGGACGTGCGGGCCGCCGAGGCGCTGATCACGGGCGACCCGGCGACCGAGGCGCAGCGGCTGCTGGCGGGGCTGGCGGCCCGCGTGCGTGAGGCGGGCAGCGATCCGGCCGGCGCGCGGCGGCAGGCCCTGGCGGATATTCAGGGCATCCGGCGGCGCGTGCAGGAGGCGCAGGCGGCCCTGGCCCGCGCGCAGGGGGACGTGGCGGCGGCAGCAGCCACACTGAGGTCGGCTGCGGCGGCGGCCGCCAGCCGTGACGCGGAGGCGCAGGACGCGCAGAACCAGTTGCAGGCGGCGCTGGACGCCCTGGGCATGACCGCCGCGCAGGCGCGCGGTGCGGGCCTGGACGAGGCCGACATCGTGGCGCTGGAGGAGGCGGCCCGCACGCACACCGCCCAGGTCGCGCAGCTGCGCGAGGCGCTGGCGGAACTGGACCGGCAGCTGGGCGCCGCGCCGTACGATCCGGCTGAACTGGCGCAGGTCACGCGTGACCTGACCGCCACGGACGCCGCCCTGAAGGAGGTCCGGGAGCAGGCTGGGCGCCTCGCGCAGTCGGAACTGGACCTGCGGGCGCGGCTGGAGCGCAAGGGCACCATCGAGGCGCAGGCGCAGGCGGCCTCGCGGCAGCTGGACACCTGGCAGACCCTGACGAACACCCTGAAGGCGAACGAGTTCCAGCAGTTCCTGCTGGCGGAGGTGGAGGCGCAACTGCTCACCCGGGCCGGCATCCTCCTGCACGACATCAGTGACGGCCGGTACCGGCTGGCGCTGGAGAAGGGCGATTACGTGGTGCAGGACCTCTGGAACGCCGGGGAGGTCCGCGGCGTCAAGACTCTCTCCGGCGGGGAGACGTTCCTGGCGTCCCTGTCGCTGGCGATCGCGCTGAGTGACTACCTGGCGGGGAACAAGATTCTGGGCGCGCTGTTCCTGGACGAGGGCTTCGGGACGCTGGACCCTCAGGCGCTGGAGGCGGTGGCGGGCGCGCTGGAGAACCTGCGCACGCAGGGGCGGATGGTGGGCATCGTCACGCACGTGGAGAGCCTGTCCGAGCGCCTGCCCAGCCGCCTGCTGGTGACGAAGAGCGTGGCGGGCAGCAGCGTGCACCGCCTGGACGCCTGACGTGGCCCCGGAAGCGCCGGGACCGCCGGGTCCGGAGGTGATCGTCACGCCGGACGGGTCCCGCACGGCCCTGAGCGCCCGGTTCGGCGAGGCGTACGGGTCCCGCCACGGCGCGGCCGCGCAGGCCCGGCACGTCTTCGTGGAGGGCAGCGGCACGCACCTGCACCCGGCGCCGCGCGTGCTGGAGATCGGGTTCGGGCTGGGCGTGAACCACCGCGCCACCCTGGCCGACACGGCCGCGCGCGGCGCCCCGCTGGAGTACCGGGCCTTCGAGTTCGACCCGGTGCCGGCGGCCCTGCTGCGCGAGGTGGCCGCAGACGGCGAGGCGGCCGACCATCCGGCCTGGGCGGCGCTCCTGGCCGCCTGGCCGGAGGCCGGGGGTGCGGCGCCGGAGCTGGACCTGGTGGCCGGGCACGTGCGCACCCGGGTGGCCTTCGCGGACGTTCTGGTCTCGGAGCTGCCGCGGGACTGGGCCACGGCCCTGTACCTGGACGGCTTCTCCCCCACCCGCAACCCGGAGGTGTGGACGCCGGAGTTCGTTGCGCGGCTCGCGTCGGCACTGGCGCCGGGCGGGGTGCTCGCCACGTACAGCGCGGCCGGGCACGTGCGCCGCGCCCTGGGCGACGCCGGGCTGGTCGTGGAACGCCGCCCCGGGCCGCCCGGGAAGCGCGAGTGCCTGCGGGCGGTGAGGCCCACGTGATCCGGACGGTGGTGGTGGGCGCGGGGATCGCGGGCGCGTCCGTGGCGTACTTCCTGGGCCGCCTGGGCTGGGCGGTGACGGTGGTGGACGCCGGGGAGCACGCGGCGAGTCATGTGCCGTCCGCGCTGGTGAATCCGGTGCGCGGGCAGTCCGGCGGGGTGGACGCGCGGGCGGTGGCGGGCATGGCGGCCACCTGGACGCTGGTGGCGGAGGTCGAGGCGGCAGGGCTTAAGGTGCCGCACGGCCGGACCGGCATTCTGCGGCCCCTCCCGGACGACCGGGCGCGGGCGCGGTTCGAGCGCAACCTCCCGGCGGACCTGCCGCACCGCTGGCTCGAGCGGGCGGACTGGCCGGCAGAGCTGGAGGGCAGCTGGGCGCACGCGCTGCTGCTTCCGGACGGCGGGTGGGTGGCCGGGCCGGCACTGTGTGCGGCCCTCATCGCGCTGGCGGGGGCGGAAGTGGTGCGCGGCCGCGCCGAGACGATCACGGACACGGCCGTGACCCTGTCTGACGGGCAAAGGTTGACCGCGGACGTGGTGGTGACTTGCGGCGGGTCGGTGGGGTCCACCTGGGCGGGGGCAACCGGCACGCACCGCATGGGGTCCATGCTGCGGCTGGACCGGGCGGTGACGGCGCGGCCCCTGAGTTTCGGGGCGTACCTCGCGCCGGACGGGGCGGGCGGCACGCTGGGCGGCACCTTCGAGACGCCGTCGCCGGTGTGGGAACCGCCGCGTCTGCCGCTGGCGTCGCTGCGCTGGCTGCTGGGCAAGGGCGAGGCGCTGGCGGACCTGCGTGGGGTGGATGTGCGTGGCGTATGGACGGGGTCGCGTCTGTCCGGATTGCGGTGCGGGCGGCGGCCGGACGGCGTGTGGGAGCTGACGGGCCTGAGCAGCAAGGGATTTCTTCTAGGGCCACTGCTGGCCCGGGAGTTGTCCCACAAAATCGGACGACCGTCACGCGGCCAGTGACGTCCCCGGTCCGGTACCCGACCGCCGCAGGCACGTCCCGGCCACCTAGACTGAGTCTGATATGGCGAAATACCGCATCTGCTTGATCGAAGGCGACGGCATCGGCCACGAGGTCATCCCCGCCACCCGCCGCGTGCTGGACGCCGCCGGCTTCGACGCCGAGTACGTCCACGCCGAGGCCGGCTACGAGTACTTCCTCGACCACGGCACCGCCGTGCCGCAGGCCACCTACGACGCCGTGGAGAACACCGACGCCACGCTGTTCGGCGCCGCGACAAGCCCCAGCGGCGAAAAGCCCGCCGGGTTCTTCGGCGCGATCCGCCACCTGCGCCAGAAGTACAACCTGTACGCCAACGTCCGCCCCACCAAGACCCGCCCGGTGCCCGGCGCGTACGAGGGCGTGGACCTCGTGATCGTCCGCGAGAACACCCAGGGCCTGTACGTCGAGCAGGAGCGCCGCTACGGCGACACCGCCATCGCCGACACGGTCATCACCAAGGAAGCCAGCGAGCGCATCGGGCGCTTCGCCGCCGACCTCGCCATGAAGCGCGGCAAGCGCCTGACCGTCGTGCACAAGAGCAACGTCCTGCCGGTCACGCAGGGCCTGTTCATGAACACCATCCTGGACCACGCCAAGACCGTCGAGGGCCTCCAGACCAGCACCATGATCGTGGACAACGCCGCCATGCAGCTCGTGCGTAACCCCCAGCAGTTCGACGTGCTGGTCATGACCAACATGTTCGGCGACATCCTCTCCGACCTCGCCGCCGGGCTGGTCGGCGGGCTGGGCATCGCCGCGTCCGGCAACGTCGGGGACCACTTCGGGATCTTCGAGAGCGTGCACGGCAGCGCGCCGGACATCGCCGGGCAGGGTGTCGCCAACCCCACCGCGACCATCCTGGCCGCCGTGCTGATGCTGGACGACCTGGGCGACCACGAGACCGCCCGGCGCCTGGACAACGCCGTGAACAAGGTCCTGGTGGAAGGCCCCCGCACCCGCGATCTGGGCGGCACCGCCAGCACGCAGGAATTCACGGAAGCCATGATCCGGGCCCTGGCCTGAATCAGCGGTCCGGACGCCGGGGGCTGCGCGCTCCCGGCGTCCTGCATGTGGTGACGCCGAAGGCGGCCCCCCCCGGCTGCCCCTTACACTGCCGGCATGTCATATGCCGAGTTGCTGGACGTGGCCGTGCGCGCGGCCCGTGCGGCGGGAGAGGTTCACCTGGCGCACCTGGGCCGCGCCAGCGTGCTGCGGTCCAAGAGCAGTTACGCCGACCTGGTCACCGAGGTGGACGGCGAGGCCGAGCGCGTGATCCGCGAGGTGATCGCCGAGCGCCACCCCGACCACGCCGTGCTGGGCGAGGAGGAGGGCCTCGGGGCGGGCAGCTCCGGCGGGCGGTACCGCTGGATCGTGGACCCGCTGGACGGCACGGTGAACTACGCGCACGGTTACCCGGTGTTCTGCGTGTCGGTGGGCCTGGAGGAGGACGGGCAGCGGGTGGTGGGCGCGGTGCTGGACCCCACCCGGAACGAGTTGTTCACCGCCACGCGCGGCGGCGGCGCCTATATGAACGGCGGGCCCATCCGCGTGAGCACCACGCCCACCCTGACCACCCCGGCACTGGTCGCGACCGGCTTCCCGTACGACACCAGCGGCGAGCGGAATCTGGCGCTGGTGGCGCGGCTGCTGCGGCTGGGCGTGCCGGTCCGGCGTCCGGGGGCGGCGGCCCTGGATCTGTGCAACGTCGCCTCCGGCCGCATGGACGCCTTCTGGGAACTGGGCCTGAAACCCTGGGACTGCGCCGCGGGCAGCCTGATCGTGGAGGAGGCCGGCGGCCGCGTGACAGACGCGCACGGCCGGCCGGACCCGTACGCGGAGATGATCGTCGCCACGAACGGCCCCCTGCACGCCGAACTGCTCTCGCACCTGGGGCCGGAGGCGTGATCATCGGGCTGCTGGGGCTGCTGCTCGTGTGTCTGAACCTGGGCGGCATCGCGACCATCGTGCTGCAGGTGGGCCGGGCGGAAACCATGAACGCCCTGGGGTCGCTGGCGATCGTGGCGGTGCTGGACGTGGTGGGGTTCTGGCTGATCCGGCAGCTCCGGAACGTGGACTAGCACTGGAGCCAAAGGAAAGGGGCGGCGGGATGCACTCCCGCCGCCCCCGTTCGTCCTGGATTCAGTCGTAGTCCACGGAGAGGATCTCGAAGGTCGCGGTGCCCTTGGGCAGCTGCACCTTCACGCTGTCCCCGGCGTGCTTGCCGTTCAGCGCCTGCCCGATGGGGCTGGCGTCGCTGATCTTGCCTTTCAGGATGTCCACCTCGTAGGTGCCCACGAGCTCGAAGTGGTGTTCCTTGCCCTTCTCGTCCTTCACGCGGATGCGGGCGCCCAGGCCGGCGGCGCCGCTGTCGTCGTTCTCGACGATCTCGGCGTTTTCCAGCTGCAGTTCGATGTCGGCGATGCGGGCCTCGTTCTCGCTCTGCTGCATGCGGGCCTCGTCGTACGCGGCGCTTTCGCGGAGGTCCCCGTCGGCGATGGCCTGGCCCATGTAATCCGAAATCTGTTCACGCCGTTCGGTTTTCAGGTGGTGCAGCGTTTCCTTGAGTTTGTCGTACCCGCGCTGGGTCATGGTGAAGCGTGGCTTGGTCATAGACGGTCAAGTATAGGCGGGCGGGGGGTGACCGGGGGCTCAGGTTTGGTGAAGGGCGCCCGCAACGCCGCGTCATATCGCGCCCGTACGCTGCGGTCATGACACGAGACGACGCGACCGGCCCGCAGCACGCCCGCACCACCCCGACCGGCACCGACCAGTCCATCGGGGACCGCACGGACGAGCCGCAGGGCGAACCGATGGACGAGGGCACCACGGGGGAACTCCTGAACGACAAGATGGTCGGCTACGACGTGCTGCGTGGTCAGGCGGAAGCCGGGCGCACCAACCCGAACGACCAGCCCGGGTTCGATGACGGCATCGAGGGCGGCTTCGACTTCGAGGACCGGCAGGGCGACCCGAACAGCGTGACCGGCAGCGACCTGGAAGGCGAGGTGGAGGCCGGCGCCGGCGGCACCCGCAGTGGCGGTGTGGACGGCGGTCCGGAGCGGACCACGCCCCTGCCCGGCCAGCAGGACTGATTCAACGCAAATAGCACGGCCCCGACGCCACGCCGGGGCCTCTTGTCATGGCTGCGCTCAGGTGCGGCCGCTGGGAATGCCCAGGTTCTCCGCAATGGCCCGCTGGGTCTTCTTCTGCGAGTCCTCGACCTCCACCTCGACCCGTTCGCCGGTTTCCAGGTCCATCACGAAGTGGTCGCCTTCCAGGCGCACGCGGGACAGGATCTGCTCCTCCCCTTCCGGGCGGATGCTGGCGCGCAGTTCCACGAAGGGCCGCAGGGGGCTGCGGATGACCTTGGGGGCCAGGATCTCCTCCACCTGGAAGATCCCGCCGGAGTTGTTCATGGTCACGTTGATCAGCACCGGGGTGCGTGCGCCGCGCTCGATCACGACCTCGTCCACGGCCAGGGCGCTGATGCTGTGGATGTCCACGCTGCCCAGCGCGAAGGCCTTGCGGCCGCGGCCCTTGGTGATGTCGCTGCCGTCCGCGACCGCCGTGATGCCGCCCTCGATGGTCAGGGGCGCGGGGTTCAGGTCGTGGCAGTTGATGCAGCTCAGGATGAACGAGCGGACCTTGGTGCGCTTGAACGCGTCCGGGTAGAGGGGCGTCATGATCCGGTCGATGATCGGCAGGGCCAGCAGCATGCCGTGCGCCTCGTGCGACGCGCGGTGAATCTGGTTGCCGATGTCGTGCAGCATGGTGCCCAGCAGCACCGTCAGGTACACGTCGTCGGCGTCCCCGATGCCGGACTCGATCAGGTCCGGCTTAACGCCGCCTTCCAGCAGAAGCTGCGTGATCGCCATGCTGGCCGCGCCCGTGATGAAGGCGTGCACGCGGCCGTGGTCGTTGTACCCCAGCTTGCGCATGGTCACGTAGTTCGCCATGTCCCAGTGGGCCAGGGCCTCCGGGTCGGTGTGCAGCGCCTCGAAGGCGGCCAGGGCTTTCGGGAAGGCCTTCAGGTCCGCGCGGATGGCGGCCTGCGCCTCGGCGATCAGTTTGGCGCGCGGGGTGGTGTACTCCACGACGCGTTGCGGCTTTTTCGTGTCGGCCGGGGCTTGCTGCAGGTTCTGCAGGTCGCGGATCACGCCGGATTCCACGCTCAGGCGGAACTTGTGCCCCTGCTGGGACAGCGTTTCCGGCGTGTCGCGGTCTCCGTTGCCGTTGCGGCCGTTGCCGTTGCGCTCGTTGCCGGGCGCCGTCCCCTGGCCCGCCGGGTTCTCGCCGGCGGAGGGCTCCGTCCCGGTCTGAGGGGCCCTGCTGCGCGGGTCACTCACCCTTGAACTCCGCGCGGCGCTTGTCCAGGAAGGCGCGGGTGCCTTCCCGGAAGTCCTGGGTGGACATCGCCATGCCGAAGAGATCCGCCTCGATCTCCAGGCCGCCTTCCAGGGTGGTGTCCAGGCCGCGGCGGACCGCTTCCTTCACCAGGCTCATGGCGATGGGCCCGTTTTTCAGCATGGTCTCGGCGATCTCGCGGGCTTTGGTCAGGGCGTTGTCGGCCACGTAGTTCACTAGACCCATGGCCAGGGCTTCTTCCGCCTTGACCTGCCGGGCGGTGAGCATCAGGTCCAGGGCGCGCCCCGCGCCGATCAGCCGGGCGAGGCGTTGCGTGCCGCCGTAGCCGGGCAGCAGGCCCAGGGTCACTTCCGGCAGGCCCAGGCGGGCGGTGCCGGAGGCCACGCGGATGTCGCAGGCCAGCGCGAGTTCCAGCCCGCCGCCCAGCGCGTAGCCGTTGATGGCGGCGATCGTGGGGATGGGCAGGCTGGTGAGCTGGTGCATGACGTCCTGCCCGGCCAGCGAGGCTTCCCGGCCGGCGTAGACGCCTTCCATGGCGGCCAGTTCGCTGATGTCGGCGCCGGCCACGAAGGCCTTCTCGCCTCCCCCGGTGACGATCAGGGCGCCGACCTCCGGGTCCTCCATCAGGAGGTCGAGCGCCTCGGCGATCTCGGCGAAGGTGTCGGCGCTCAGGGCGTTGAGGGCCTTGGGACGGTCCACCGTCAGGACGGCGAGACCGCCGTGCCGGTCCACCTGGATGTTGCGGAACTCGAATTCATCGAAGGAGGTCATGCGCCTATCCTGCCACGTCTTCCCGGGCGGGCGAGGGTGGTCTGGCGGCTGGTCCCAGGTGGATTGCGGTGGACGTCAGATTGTGAGAAATCCGGCCTCAGCGGGAGGACATGAAGACTTTCCTGCGGACCCACACGCTTCTTTTCATGAGAAACTTCTCATGAGTATCGAAATCGAAGGTTTCGCTACGATTCTCACACTTAAGAGCTCAGATGCTTCCTTGACGTAGAAACCGACTCTCACTCAGAATCCGCTTTTTCTCATTCAATCAACACAATAGATACTATTGGGCATTCCATCAGCCTGAGGTGCCCCCGCGTAAAGAGGCACCCCCGGCGCAGTTCACTGACCGCTCACAGGGCGTGCCTACGGTGAATCACAGGAATTCGGGTCTGGAACACATTGGGCCCGATGACATTTCAAGGAGACCTGGAACTATGCGCAAAACGACGATGATCGCTGCTACGCTCGCCCTGACCCTCGGCGCCGCCGGAGCCCAGACCACCGCCACGACCACCACCACCACGCAGGTCACCCTGACCGACGTTCCGGCCGGCCACTGGGCCAAAGACGCCGTGGACGCCATCGTCCGCTGCGGCCTGATCCAGGGCTTCCCCGACGGCACCTTCCGCGGCAACGAGAACCTCACCCGCTACCAGGCCGCACTGATCTTCCACCGCCTCCTGACCAGCGGCGCCATCGCCTCCTGCGGCTTCAGCCAGACCGACACGACCGCCATCGTCAAGGGCATGCAGGAAGTCAGCGCCGAACTGGCCGCCATTAGCGCCCGCGTCACCGACCTTGAGAAGGCCAGCGCCGATCAGGCCGCCCGCATCGCCGCCCTCGAGGAGCGCATCAACGCCCTGAACGCCGGGGCCGGCAGCGCCGACCTCACCGCCCTCAACGCCCGCATCGACGCGCTCGAACTGGCCGTCCGCAACATCCCCGCCGGTCCCCAGGGTCCTGCCGGTCCTGCGGGCCCCGCCGGTCCTGCGGGCCCCGCCGGCGCCACGACCACCCCGGAACCCGTTGTGACCACCCCCGTCGTGACCACTCCCGTCGTCATCGGCGAGGAGCCCGTCGTGGACATCGCTGTGCGCAACCTGTACGCCGGTGTGGGCCTCGGCATGCAGAGCTCCGCGACCAACTGCTACATCCCCCGTGCGGGCGGCACCGCCGTGCCCTTCTGCTTCAGCGTGGGCGGCGTGCTCGGCAGCAAGAGCCTGATCGGGCCGGTCGGCGCTCGCGTCTCCTTCGACTACATCCCGGCCTTCAACGCCTTCCGCGGTGACGTGAACGCGATGTACCACCTGGATGCCGGTGGCATGATCAACCCCTACATCGGCGCCGGTCTGGGCCTGAGCAGCGGCCAGAGCCGCACCAACGCCAACGCTTCCGCCACCGACACCTACGCCAACCTGATTCTCGGGACGGACATCATGTTCACCGACAGCCTGGGTGCCTTCGTGGAAGCCAACGGCCGCTACTACCTGAGCAACAACAGTGCGGCGACCGGCCTTGCCGCCGGCGCGAACAACGGCATCGGCTTCGGCGTCAAAGCCGGCGTGAAGTTCTTCTTCTAAATCGCGACCTGATTCCAAGAGGGGCGGCCAGAAGGCCGCCTCTTCTCCTTGCGTAAGCAGCGCCCTCAGCACACGATCTCCCGGTCAGGCACAGGTAAACTGATTCCAATGCGTTTCATGTCGTTCGTTCAGGTCGTGCTGCTGCTGCTGCTGGCAGCCTACGGGGTGCTGTTTGCGCTGGAGAACCCTGGCCTGACCTCTTTCCCCCTGCCGTTCGGGCGGGCGGGCTTCACGCTGCCTGCCGGGCTGGCCGGTCTGATCTGGTTTCTGGCCGGCATGGGGTACGCCGCCCTGCTGTTTCTTCCGGTCGTGACTCGTCAGGCGAGGTTGCGGCGGCGGGCCGCCCGGGCGCGGGATGCGGCCGAGGCGCGGCTGACATCAACCCTTCAGGCGCGGCTGTCAAGTGGGCCCGTGTCCCCCTCTGTGGCCGTGCCGGGCCCGGTGGCCGAACAGGTGCCGGCAAGCGGAGGGAACTGACGTGACGGCCCGCAAGCCTCCCCAGCCCGGCACGCCGGTGACCGAATGGCGGCTGGCCCCGCCCTGCACGGAGGCGGAACTGGTGGCGGCCATGCGCACCTGGGGGGTGTCGGCGCCGCTGGCGCAGGTGCTGGTGGGGCGCGGCGTCACGCAGGACCTGCTGACCCCGGAGCTGAGCCTCACCCCGAACCCGGCGCTGCGTGAGGCGGCCGGGCGGATCGTGAAGGCCATCCGGGACAAGCGCCGCCTGCGGATTCACGGGGATTACGACGCAGACGGCGTGTCCGCGACGGCGGTGCTGGTGCTGGGCCTGCGGGAACTGGGCGCGGACGTGCACGGCTTCATTCCGCACCGCCTGACGGACGGGTACGGCCTGCACCCGGACCGGCTGGCCGAGCATGCCGCGGCCTGCGACGTGCTGGTCACGGTGGACTGCGGCGTCACGAACCTGGAGGAGGTGCGGGGGCTGCTGGACCTGGGGGTGGAGGTGATCGTCACGGACCACCACTCTCCGGGGCCGGACTTCCCGCGCACGCTGGTGGTGCACCCGCACCTCACGGAGAATTTCGACGGGGCGCGGCACAACCTGACGGGCGCGGGCGTCGCCTATCACCTGCTGTGGGCGGTGCACGAGGAACTGGGGCTGCCGGAGCCGTCCGCCCTGGCGCCGCTGGCGACGCTGGGGACGATTGCGGACGTGGCGCCGCTGGTCGGGGAGAACCGGGCGCTGGTGCAGCGTGGCCTGGAGTTGATGGCGGGTACGGAACTGCCGGGGCTGCGGGCCCTGATGGAGGCGGGCCGGGTCAAGCGGCCGAGCGCCCGGGACGTGGCGTTCGTGCTGGCGCCGCGCATCAATGCGGCCGGGCGGCTGGGTGAGGCGGACATCGCCCTGAGCCTCCTGACCACGAACAGTGCGCACGAGGCTGCGCGGCTGGCGGAGTACCTGGAGATCCGCAACCAGGAGCGCCGCAAGTTGCAGGACGCGATGTTCGAGCAGGCGCTGAACATCGTGCGGCCGGAGGATCCGGCGCTGGTGGTCACGCACGAGGACTGGCACGCGGGTGTGATGGGGATCGTGGCGAGCAAGCTGGTGGACACCTTTCACAAGCCGGTGTTCATCGTGGCGCAGGGCAAGGGGTCGGTGCGCAGCACGCCCGGGATCAGTGCGGTGGAGGGCCTGCGGTTCAGCGCGGACCTCCTCAAGCGGTTCGGGGGGCACCCGGGCGCGGCGGGCTTCTCGATGGACGCCGCGCAGTTCGAGGCGTTCCAGGGCCGCATTCACGAGTTCGTGAAGCAGTTCCCCGCGCCCCGGCGGACGGTGACGCTGGACGCCGCGCTGCCCGGCAAGGCGGCGAGCAGTGACCTGCTGGACGAGGTGCTGGCCTTCGAGCCGTTCGGGGAGGGGCACGCGCCGCCGCTGTGGCACCTGCGCGACCACCTGAGTGAGGTGCGGCTGGTCGGGAAACGCGGCGACACGCTGCAGTTCCGGCTGGGGGCGCTGCGCGGCCTGAAGTTCGGGGAGCCGCAGGCCACCCCCGGCGAGCATGACCTCGCGGCGCAGCTGACGAGTTCCGAGTGGCGGGGGCAGTCGCGGCTGGAACTGCACGGGCAGGCGCTGCGCCGCCCGGAGCGGCTGTCCATGGCGGGGCCGGACGTGCCGGCCGGGCACCTGGCCCGGCTGGACCCGCGGGCCGCGCTGGCCCGCCTGCACGCGGGGGCCGCGGCGTACGCGACGGGCGCAGTGGCAACGTACCTGCGGGACAACGTGCCGGGCCTGACGCTGATCCAGCCGGGGGAAACGCACCCGGAGGGCACGCTGATCCTGTATGCCCTGCCTGACGAGACGGACCTGGTCCGCTGGCTGTCTGGCGGGGAGGTGCTGTTCGCGCTGGGCCCGAAGACCCTGTCGGACCTGGAGGGGCAGTTCAGCGCCTTTGCGGGCGTGCCCGCGCCGGCCAGCACGGACGCCGACGACCTGCGCCGGGTTCGGGCAGCCAGGGCGTACCGGCAGTGGCAGTGGGCGCACCACTACCGCACGCTGGACGACGAGGGCTGGGCGCGCAGCGTTCACGCGATGCTGGGTGTGCCGGTGCCCTCAGCGGATCGGGTGCACGAGGCTGCTCTGGTGGGCGCCGACTGATCAGAAGGAAGCAGGGGCGCCACTCGCTAAGCGTGGCGCCCCTGCTTCCATTCCGCTGTTACTCGTCGTCCTCGTCATCGTCCAGGTCGCCGGCGACCTCGTCGAAATCGTCCTCGTCGTCCTGCGGGCGGGCGGGGCGGGTGGGGGCCTCCAGGCCCAGGCGGTCGTCGTCCTCGCCGCTGAGGACGTTCTGGGCGCGGCGCAGCACGTCCGTGTCCTCGGCGGGCATGTCGTAGCGCTCGGCGAGGTACGCGGCGACCCAGGCGCCAAAGTACCACAGGGCCAGCTGCCCGGCATACCCCGATTCCGCGCCGGCGGGATACGGGACGTGGATGACCTCGTCGATCCGGGAGTCGAGGATCTCGCGGGTGAGGTGCAGGGCGGGGTCCGGGTCGCCGAGGATCAGGGCGACCTTCGCGTCGCCTTTCTCGTGCTGCGCCTCGAAGGCGCCGGTGGCGAGCGCCAGGGGGTCGCCGAGCATGGGGACGCTCAGGGTCTTGGCGGTGCGGGCCAGCAGGTGCTGCCACGCGCCGGGCAGCGCCTCGGCTTCGGGCGCGGCGAGCAGCAGGGGCAGGCGGCCCCACAGGGACCACGCGAGGTCCCGGGCGGGGTTGCCGGTCTCGATGCCGGGGTGGCAGGTCTGCGCGAGCTGCGTGAGCAGGGCGTCGGCCTGCGCGGCCTGGTCGGCGTGACCGCTGGCGTGCGCGACGTACTGCGCGGCGTGGTAGGCGCTGAGGGGGCCGCTGGGGATCAGGACGTCAATCTCTTCTGGGGTGCCGGCGGTGCCGACGCGGCGCACGCCGGCGCCGGCGACCTCGGCGAGGTCGGCGTAGTCGGTGGCGGCGCTGCGGGCGTCGGGGCTGCTGATGACGAACTGCGTGCCGCTGTGCGTGAGGGTCGTCCCGACGAGGATCCGGGCGAGGCTGGCGCCGAGGGTGCCCTCGCCCACGCCGATCAGGGCGTGCGGGGCGGGTTCGGGGCGGGTGGGGCCGGCGTAGCTGCCGGGCAGGGCCTGCAGGAGGGAAAGAAGCGCGGTCATGCGGTCAGGCTACTCCAGGGGGAGGGCCGAACATGAGAACGCGGCGGGGAGCCGGCGCGAAAAATCGCGCTCCACACGGGCAACTTCGCTTCATGGAAGCTTGATCTTGCGTGCTAGAATCCGCCCCGTGTCTTGCTGGACCGCTCTGCCCGCGCTGACCGTGCAACAACGGAACACCACCCCGAGGGGTGGCGTTTCCGGTGTGATCGCTGGTGCACTCGACTGGACTCGAACCAGTGGCCTTTGGCTCCGGAGGCCAACGCTCTATCCACCTGAGCTACGAGTGCGTTTGACCCTGCGGCGCGCTTTGAGACGCGGGCAAAGCTCCGGTACCCTAGCACTTCACCTCAAGGAGATCAAGTGAACAAGAAGACCCTCGTGAACGGCATGCTGCTCGTTCTGGCCCTGCTCCTCGTGGTCGGCATGGCCTACCAGTTCACGCCTGCCATCGGCAACCTGATGGGGTCCGGCGGCTCGTCCAGTAAGAGCGGCACGCCGGCCCTGAAAGTGAACGGCTCGACCATCACGGTCGAGGAACTCGACGCGATGAAGCGCGGCAACCCCATCCTGAGCAGCACCGACGGCGGCGTGCTCGAAGACGATTTCAAGACCTACATGGTCGCGCAGCAGGTGCAGCAGAAGCTGCTCGTGGAGGCCGCCTCCGACGTGAAGGTCTCCCGCGACGACGTGAACGCCGAGATCACCAAGATCCGTGAAGCGAACGACCTGACCGACAACCAGAAGTACCAGGACGCCCTGCAGCAGGCCGGCATCTCCGACGCCGAACTGCGTGAACAGGTCAAGCAGCAGCTGGCCGTGCAGCGCAAGGTCGAGGCCCTGAAGGCCGCGGTGCCCGCCGCGACCGAGGCCGAGGCGAAGTTCTACTACGACCAGAACAAGGAACTGTTCCAGAACGACGCCCGCATCGTGGGCCGCTGGATCGTCGTGAAGGACGCCAAGAAGGCCGCCGAGCTGCTGAAGCAGGCCAGGGGCGGCGCGGACTTCGCGCAGCTGGCCAGTGCCAACAGCGAGCAGAACAAGGACCGCGGCGGCGCGCTGGGTCCCATCGAGAACGGCAAGCCCAAGCCCGTGACCGCCGTGACCCTGCCCACCGAGGTCGCCAACGCCGCCTTCGCGCTGGAACAGGGCGGCCTGACGGACGTCGTCACGACCGGCGGGAAGTCCTACATCGTGAAGGTCGAGGAGTACCTCGCGCCCACCACCAAACCCTTCGCCGAGGCCAGGGCCGACGCGGTCAAGGCCGTGGACGAGCAGAAGAAGAACCAGGCCACCGAGGAATGGTTCGACAAGCTGCGTGACGGCGCCAAGGTCGAGGTCGTGGACCCCGCCTGGAAGACCGAGGACCCCGTCGTGGCCACCGTCGCCGGCAAGAACATCCTGTACTCCGAGATCATCAGCCAGGTTGTGAACAACCAGCAGGTCGCCGGCCTGCTGCAGCAGGTCCCGGCCGAGCAGGCCTCCGGCCTGGTGAACGGCATGCTCAAGCCCGGCCTGGTCACCCAGACCATCAACGCCTACGCCACCCCCGTGCTCGTCAAGCGCCTGAACCTGGCGATCACCGGCACCCGTCAGGAGCAGGTCGCGGCCCTGTCCGCGTACGGCGCCCGCAACGTGCAGGTCACCGACGCCGACATCGAGGCGTACTACCAGCAGAACAAGGCGCAGTTCGAGACGGCCGCCAGCGCCACCATCGCCGAGGCGAGCTTCAAGACGCAGGCGGCCGCCGAGGCCTTCCGCAGCAGTTGGAACGGCCAGGGGGACTTCGTGCAGGCGGCCAGCAAGGCGGGCGGCACGGTCAGCGAACGCGGTGAGGTGACCGGCGGCGGCGAGACGCTGAGCGCTGAACTCAACGCTGCGGCCTTCGACCAGCCGGGCCGGAACGTCGGCGCGGGCACCCTGTCGCCCGTCACGAAGTCCGGCGAGCGTTTCAGCGTGCTGTACGTCACGGACCTGAAGCCCAAGACGACCGAGCCGCTCAGCGCGGTGCGCAGCGAGATCCGCGCGCAGGTGCTGGCGAGCAAGCAGGCCGAGGCCGGGCAGAAGTTCATCGACACCCAGGTCGCCACGCTCAAACCCGTGAACAACCTGCAGAAGATCCTGGACGCCCAGGCCAAGCGCGTGGCGGCCGCCGCGCCCAAGAAGCCCGCCGCGACCGAGGAGAAGGACGGCGCCGCCGGCACCGCCACCCCCGAGGGCAGCACGGACGCCCCCGCGGCGGAAGGCGGCGAGGCCGCGCCCCCCGCCCAGGAGTAATCCCGGAGCCGTTCAGGTTCAGGAGGCCCGCCGCGTGCGGGCCTTCTCCTTTGGCTGGGCAGACTGTGCAGGACGACCCGCCCGTTCAGCGGGGCAGGGTATGCTGGCGGGGTTATGCCGCGCGTGTTTTCAGGAATTCAGCCCACTGGGGCGCCTCACATCGGGAATTACTTCGGGGCCATGCAGAACTACGTGACGCTGGGCGAGCAGTTCGGGAAGAACAGCCTGTACTGCGTGGTGGACCTCCACGCGATCACCAACCCGGCCGCCAGCGACCCGCGGGAACTGGCCGGCCGGACCTTCGACATGGCCGTCGCGAACTTCGCGGCGGGGCTGGACCCGGCCAAGGTGGTGTTCTTCGCGCAGTCGCACGTGCCGGAGCACCAGGAGCTGAGCTGGGTGTTCACCTGTCTCACGCCGGTGGGTGAGCTGGAGCGTATGACGCAGTACAAGGACAAGGCCGCGCAGTACGAGAGCGTGCCCTCGGGCCTGCTGATGTACCCGGTGCTGATGGCCGCGGACATCCTGCTGTACAAGGCCGACACCGTCCCGGTCGGGGATGACCAGACGCAGCACATCGAACTGACCCGCGAGATCGCCCGCAAGTTCAACCACCACTACGGCGAGACCTTCCCCGAACCGAAGGCGGTGTACAGCCAGGGCGCCGTGCGCGTGCCCGGCGTGGACGGGCACGGCAAGATGAGCAAGAGCAAGGGCGAGGCCAGCACCATCGGGATTCTGGAACCGCTGGACAGCATCTGGCAGAAACTGCGGGCGGCGCCCACCGATCCGCATCGGGTGCGCCGCACCGACCCCGGCAACCCGGAAGTGTGCCTGATCTTCGACTATCACAAGCTGTTCAGCGACCTGGACACCATCCAGCTGGTGGACGTGGGCTGCCGCACCGCCGGGATCGGCTGCGTGGACTGCAAGAAGAAACTGATGGAGGGCGTCACCGCGCACCTGGAGCCGCTTCAGGAGCGGGCGGAAGGGCTGCGGGCCGACCCGGATTACGTGCGCGACGCGCTGCGTCAGGGTGCGCAGGAGGCCCGGGCGATCGCCGCGCCGATCATGGACGAGGTGCGGCACAAGGTCGGTTTCCTGAAACTGTGACCGCGCCGAGCCTGCCCCCCCCGCCCGTGGCGACCCACCCGCCGGCCGGGGCGCCCTTCCAGGTGCAGCTCCCGGCGTTTCAGGGCACCCTGACCGAGCTGGCCTCCGCACTGCGGACCGGGCGGGTGGTCCCCGGGGAGGTGCCGCTGCTGGCCCTGACGCGGGAGGTGCTGGCCTGGGCAGGTGGCCTGACGGGGGGCAATGCAGCCGGGTGGGCGGAGGCGCAGCCGGACCTGCTGCCGGCACTGGCGCAGGTGATTGCGCTCAAGGCCCGGCTGCTGCTTCCGCAGCCCGATCCCGAGGAGCCCGGCCCGGACGACGACTTCGGCGAGCTGGAGGAGCTGGTGGCGGGCGTGGAGGCCCTGGCGGAACTGGACGCCCTGGTGGGGTTCCTGGCGGCCCGGCGCGCCGCGCGGGAGGGCCTGATTCCGGCGCGGCCCTTCCCGGTGGACCTGCCGCGCCGGCCGGCGAAACGCACGCCGCGCGGCAGTCTGGAAAAACTGGTGAAGGCGGCGCAGCAGGCGGTGCGGCAGGTGGAGGTGCCGCTGCTGGCCCGTGACCGCCTGACGCTGGCGGACGCGCTGGTGGCGCTGCGGGCGTTCGGGTCGCGGCTGCGGACCTTCACGTTCCGGGGCGTGCCCGCGCAGGACTGGGGCGAGCGGACCACGTACTTCGCGGCGCTGCTGGAGGGCGTGAAGGAGGGCCGCTTCAGCGTGGAGCAGCCCGGCAGTTACGGGGAGATCACCGTGCACTGCCATGAGCCGGCCAGCTGAGGTTTTCCTCTTTGGGTGGCGCCCTCAGTCGGCGGCACTGACGGGGTCCGGCTGGTCGGCCTACACGGGCGTGACGGCCACGCGCATGCTGTGGAAGGTGCTGCCGCCGCCCAGGTCCGTGAGGGTCTGGGCGGTGACCTCGTTCACGCTGCGGCCGTCCGGGGCGGACAGGCCCCACCAGGTGCCTTCCAGGACCAGCGTGCCGGGCTGCGTGGCGCCCGACACGCGGATGCGGCGCGTGATCTGCCCCACCTCGCTGCGCAGCGTGCCCAGCTGCCCGTCCTGGAGGCCGTGGGTGGCGGCGTCTTCGGGGTGCATCAGCACGTGCGGTTCGCTGCCCTCGGCGCGCGTCAGGTTCGGCAGCAGGCCGTAGGTGCTGTTCAGGAAGTGGTGCGCGGGCGGCGTGATCAGGTGCAGTGGCCGCTCCGGGCCGGCGTGCTCGTGCGGATCGGAGTAGGTGGGGGCGGGCGTGAGCTGCACCTTCCCACCGGGCGTTTCCGCACCGTGGGCGTAGGGCAGGAACACCTCGGGGAGGTTCAGGCGGACGCTGCCCTCGGCCTTCAGGCGCTCCGGAGTGATGCCGCTCAGGTGCGGGTGGTCGGTGTCCAGCAGGTGACTCAGGAGCTCGTCCATGGTCCAGTACACGCTGGGTTCGGTGACGCCCAGGCGCCGGGCGAGTTCCTGCATCACCCAGGAGTTCGGGCGGGCCTCGCCCGGGGCGGGCAGCGTGACCGGGTTGTACCCCAGGTAGTGATGGCCGTAGCTGGTGTACAGGTCGGCGTGCTCGGCGAAGGTGGTGGCGGGCAGCACGTAGTCGGCCAGCCGGGCAGTTTCGGTCATGGCTTGTTCCAGCACCACGACCAGCAGGTCGTCCCGCTGCAGGCCGGCGCGGACCCGACCGGAGTCCGGGGCGACGACGGCGGGGTTGGTGTTGTACACGACCAGGGCGCCCAGCCCGGCGTCCGGGTGAAGGGCGTCGCCGAGCTGGTTCATGTTCACGCTGGGGTGCCCCGACTGGACGAGGTGCGCGGCGCCCAGCTGCGTGCGGTTGAGTTTGAACGCGCCGCTGGCGCTGAGGCTGCACCCGCCGCCCCGGTGGCGCCAGTCGCCGGTCAGGGCGGGAAGCAGCGTGACGGCGCGGAGATTGGTGCCGCCGTTCTCGTGACGGGTCATGCCGTACCCGACGCGGATGTACGTGGGCCGGGTGGTGCCGATGGCGCGGGCGAAGGCGCGGATGTCGTCGGCACTCAGGCCGGTGACCTCGGCGGTGCGGTCCGGCGTCCAGGGGCGGGCGGCCTCGCGGAGGTCGTCGGCGCCCTCGGTGGCCTCGGCGAGGTAGGCGTCGTCCGTCCAGCCGTGGGCGAACAGTTCGTGCATGACGCCCAGGGCCAGGGCGGCGTCGGTGCCGGGCTTGATTTTCAGGTGCTCGTCGGCGAAGGCGGCGGTGCGGTTGCGGTAGGGGTCCACGCACACGATGCGCGCCCCGGCCTTGCGGGCGGCGGTCATGTGCGGGGTGAGGTGGCTGTTGGTGCTCAGGGAATTGATGCCCCACAGCACGATCAGGCGGGCGTGCGCGACGTCCTGCGGGTCCACGCTGTAGCGCGTGCCGTACCCCAGGGCCCAGGCGGCCGTGCCGGCCGACGCGCAGATAGTCTCCTCCAGTTCCGGGGTGCCCAGCGCGCGGAACAGGGCGTGCACGTGCGTGCCTTCCCTCAGGCCCATGGTGCCGGCGTAGTTGTACCGCAGGATGCTCCGCGGCCCGCGGGTGTCCAGCAGGCCCTTCAGGCGGGCGGCGATGTCGTCCAGCGCCTCGTCCCACGTGACGCGTTCGAACTGCGGGGCGGCGTCCGTCTTGCGGCCCACGCGGCGCAGGGGGTACAGGGGCCGCTCGGGGTGGTTGGCGCGGGCGGGGTAGTGCACGGTCTTCGCGCAGGCGAAGCCCCGGGTGATGGGGTGGCCGGCGTCCCCGGTGACCTTTAGCATCCGCTCCGTGCCGTCCGGGCCCGCGCCCACCGTCACCTTCAGGCGGCAGGCGTCCGGGCAGTCCAGCGGGCAGGTGAGCAGGACGTCACGGGTGGGTGCGGTGGCGGTCATGCGCCGGATTGTACGCGCCCCTCCCGCCGGCGGGGAGGGCCACTCCCAGGCAGGTTCCGGGGTCCGGTCCATGGGCCGCGCGGCGCCCCCGGGAGGGGAGGCGCCGCGCAGCAGGGAGGGCGGGGTCAGTTGCGGAAGATGATTTCCTCGCGCCCGAAGCTGCGCCGGGCGACCATGGACACCAGGAGCGCGCCCAGCAGGTTGCCCAGGATGGCGAGCAGCGCGTGGGACGTGGTTATGGTGCCCTTCACGGTGTCCAGCAGGGCGATCATGCTGCCGATCAGGGGGGTGGCGTACACGGCGGTGCTGAAGTTCAGGAAGTCCGCGAACTGCAGCATGATCACCGGAATCACGATCAGCATGCTCAGCGGCGCGATGTAGGTCTGCGCTTCCTTGAAGCTGCGGGCGTAGATGCTGATGGCGATCAGGAGGGCGCTGATCAGCAGGGCGCTGCTCAGGCCGATGCCCAGCAGGGCCAGCACGCCCGGCAGGGTCAGGGTGAGCTGCCCGCCCATCATGCTGCTCATCTCGCTGGCGAGGCTGCCGCCGTCCTGCCGGGCCCGCAGCTGCGCCACCACGAAGCCGGTGACCACGAACCCGGCCACGCTGAACAGCGCGCTGATCAGGGCGGTGAGGGTGGTGGCCAGGAGCTTGCCGCCCACCACCTCGCTGCGGCGCACGGGCGTGACCAGCAGGCTTTCCAGGGTGCCGCGTTCCTTCTCGCCGGCGGTGGCGTCCACGGCGGTCGCCATGCCGCCGGACAGGATGAACTGCAGCATCAGCATGGGGATCAGGAAGGCCAGCATGCCGCTGCGCCGCGCCTGCTCTGGGGTGGCGTCGATGGCCTGCACGCGCACGGGCGTCAGGGTCTGCTCGTCCAGGCCCATGGTTTTCAGGCGGTCCACGGTGAGGCTGCGGTTGTACGCCTCGACGACGCTCTGCACCTTGCCGACCGCGCCGGCCTCGCTGCTCATGCTGGCGAGCTTGCCGTACACCTCCAGCGTCGCGGTCTGGCCGCCGGCCTGGGTGGGCATGGGCTGCGCGGGTTTCAGCACGGCCTCCACGTCGCCGTCCTGCACGGCCTTCATGGCGTCCGTGACGGGCACCAGGGTCACGCCGCTGCGCAGGACCGCGCCGGACTCGGATTTCACGTCGCTTTCCAGCATGCTGCGCAGAGGGGCGGGCAGCGTGCCGATCACGCCGACCTTCTGCCGCTCGGTCTGCTTGCCGCCGATCAGGTTGCCCATCAGGAACGGCAGGCCCAGGGTGAGCAGCGGGATCATGACCAGCGGCATGAAGATGGTGGCGTTCAGGGTGCGGCGGTCGCGGATGGTGGCGAGCAGGTCACGCACCGCCACGCGCCACAGCATCGGCCAGCGCGGCATGCCGCTCGGCCGGGACATAGAACGGGACTCAGACCGCATGGTGCACCTCCGCACGCGCGGCAGGCTGCCGAACGAGGTGGAAGAAGGCGCGTTCCAGGTTGCGCTCGCCCGTCTGGGTGAGCAGGGCGGGCACGGCGCCCACGTGCAGCACGCGGCCCTCGTGCAGGATGGCGACGCGGTCGCAGACTTCCTCGGCCTCGCTCATGACGTGCGTGGAGTACAGCGTCAGGCGGCCCGGCTGGCGGGTGGCGGCCACGAAGTCCAGCAGGGTGCGCCGGGCGAAGATGTCCAGGCCGCTGGCGGCCTCGTCCAGGATCAGCACTTTGGGTTCGTGGATCACGGCGCGGGCGATCACGACCTTCTGGCGCATGCCGGTGCTGTACTCGCCGGCACGGACGTCCAGGGTGCGGCCCAGTTCGAGCTGTTCGTCCAGTTCGGCGATGCGCGCCTCGGTGCGGGCGCGGGGCATGTCGTACAGGTCCGCGAAGGACCGCAGGATCTCCCGGCCGGTCAGGCGGGCAGGGAGGCCCATGCCGCCGTTCACCACGCCGATGATGCGCCGCACCGCCTCGGAGTCGCGGGTGACGTCCAGGCCGGCCACGCTGGCGGTCCCGGAGGTGGGCGAGAGCAGGGTCGCCAGGATGCGCAGCAGCGTGGTCTTCCCCGCCCCGTTGGGCCCCAGCAGGCCAAACACCTCGCCGCCCTGGGCCTTGAGGCTCACGCCGTCCAGGGCCGTGAAGGTCCCGTAGCGTTTCACGATGTTCTGAATCTCAAGCATGTCACTCCTGGTACGCGCTGAAGGCGATTGTGGTTCCGGCACACTATGCTCAGCCGGTGGGCCGTTTGAAGTAATGCAGCGCCCGCCCCGGCCAGGACGCCACGTACGCCCAGCCACTCCGGGCGCGTTCCGCCTGCGTGCCGGCGGGCAGGTCCCCGTCCAGGCGGTCGTAGGCCCACTGCTGCGCGGGCTGCTCGGCGGGGCGGCGGAAGTGCAGCAGGTCCGGCGCCACCCCAGTCAGTTCCCAGCCGTCCAGGCCCATGCGGTGCAGCACGGGGCCGTCCGTGTCGGGTGTGGCGGGCCGGGATGCCTGCAGCCACGGCTGCGGGGGGCCGTCCGGGTCGTGGAACACCTGTTCCAGCGGCTGCCCGAACAGGCGCGCGATCCGGAAGGCGAGCGGCAGGCTGGGGTCGTACTTCCCGGTTTCCAGGGCGTTCACGGTCTGGCGGCTGACGTCCAGTGCGGCCGCGAGGTCCGCCTGCGTCCAGCGCAGCTCGGTGCGCAGTTCCCGAATGCGGTTCTCCATGCCCGCTCAGCTCCTCTGGTCGCGGACGTAAAGGAAGGCGGTCGTGAACAGGTAGGCGGCGAGCGCGGCGGTCCAGGGAATGTACAGGTCGGTCAGGGTGAAGGTCGGCAGGGGCACATTACGGGCCAGCGCGGCCGGCTGGCCGTGCCCCGCCCAGCCCACGGCGGCCCAGGCGATCAGGCCGGTCATGACCAGGAACGACACGATGCCGGCCACCGCCCAGGCCTTGAGCAGCCGGACGCGGCGGAACTCGTCCATCACCCGGTACTGCCACACCGTGATGCCGGTGCCCAGCGCGAGCAGGCCCAGCAGGCCGCCCGTGATCCAAGGCCCGTAGCGGGCGATCCAGTCCGGCCGCTGGCCTACCAGCAGCAGGGCGACAAACACCAGCGCCGTGAGGGCAGCCTCGGCCCGTCGGGTGCGTCTCAGCTGGCGGTCGCGGGTCAGGGGATGGGTCACGGCCGCTCCCGGCCGCCCAGTCGGACGGTCTGGAGCACGCTGGCGGCCAGCCAGGACCCCATGCCCAGCACGTAGAAGGCCCAGGCGGGGGTGGGGAAGTGCAGCAGGGCCTGCAGGGCCATCGCGCCGCCGCTGACGATCATGGTGACCAGAAAGGCGAGGCTGGCGGCCTGCGTGAGCTGCAGGCGGGCGAACTCGTCCATGTGGCGGTACATGGCGAGCATGCGCCCGGCGAAGAACAGGGGCAGCGCGGTAAGCATGCCGGTGCCCAGGCCCTTGCTCAGGTCGTGGAGAGGATCGTCCTGCTGCACGCCGAACGCCAGGGCGATGGCGGCCACGGCGGCGAGGGCCCCGCCGGTGAGGGCCATGCGCAGGCTGATCAGGGCCAGGGTGCGTTCCCGGGTGGGAGGTGGGGTGGGGGTGGATGTCATGTCAAACCTCCTTGACCTGAGGGTAAACTTCCCTTGACTTATCTGTCAAACGAACTTGACTCTCGATCGATGACCTTCCTTTTCAGATGCGGTCATCACCCCGCCCCACCTCGCCTGCCTCCTCTGATCCGCCCGGTTGAGGCCCCGCCTCCCTCTCCTCCTGGGCGCCTCATCAAACATGAGAGAAAATCTGTAACAATAGGAAAGTTGCGCTCAAGCGCATTTCCCGCCAGCACCGCACTCCAGAGTCGTGAAGCCGCGCATCCACAATCCGCCCCGCACCCCGTGACTTCACCCCTTCTGGCTTCAACCGGAGGACGCATGTTCAATCCCCCCACCCTGGAAGACCTGCAAGAAACCCGCCGCGCCAACGAGAAACTCGTGCTCAAGGCGCTGGAAAGCAAACCCGAATGGGTCGAGACGGAACTCGCCAAGACCACCGGCCTGGCCCTCTCGCACCTGCGCGCCGCGCTTGCCAGCCTGCTCGACCAGGGCCGCGTGCGCCGCCTGCCCGGCACCGGCACCCGCGCCGTGTACGGCCTCGCCGACCCCGGCCTGGCGGACGTGCCTGCCACGCCCCTGACCAGCGACGCCAAGAAGATCCGCGACTACCTTGAGGGCCGCGCGGACAGCGCCCTGTACATGAGTGATCAGCTGCGCATGACCCGCGAGGACGTCATGAGCGCGCTGAGCCTGCTGAACGCCCACGGCATGATCACCTGCACCTTCGTGGGCAGCCTCGTGATCTTCCGCCTGAAAGAAACCCAGGCGCTCGGGCAGGACGCCGCGCCGGACAAAGCCGAGAAGGCCGAGAAACCCGCCCGGAAAAAGCAGCCGGCGCTCGCCTGAACGCCCCTTAAGCTCTCCCCTGTTCCGCCCGCCCGGCCCCGTGCCCGGGTGGGCTTTTCATGCCCTGTCCAGGGCGCCTGCCGGCAGTCTGACCGGGACCTGACTTGCCGAGCCCGCCTCCCCTGCTATCCTGACGCACATGAAACTCGTGCTGGCCGTCATTCAGGATGCCGACGCTTCCGGACTCATGCGGACGCTCTCGCAGCATGCCTTCGACGTGACGAAGCTGGCCAGCACCGGCGGCTTCCTGCGGGAGGGCAACACCACCCTGATGATCGGCGTGGACGACGAGCGCCTCCCGGAACTGAAGAAGCTGATCCAGCACACCTGCCGCACCCGCACGCGGCTGGTCGCGGCGAACGTGCCGGTCGGCGAGCAGAACGAGGGCGTGGCCGCCGACCCGGTGGAGGTCCCGGTGGGCGGCGCGGTGCTGTTCGTGATGCAGGTCGCCGAGTTCGTGAAGATGTGAGCGGCCCGGGGCAGCGGTGGTGAACGGACCGTCCCCCGCGTTCCAGACCCAGCGGCAGGCAGCCTTTGACGCCGCCCGGGTCGGGCAGACGTTCACATACCGCCGGACCTTCACGGACGGCGACCTGAGCCTCTTCTGCGGCCTGACCGGGGACCTGAACCCCTTCCACCTGGATGAGGAGTTCGCGTCCGGCGCGCCGTTCGGGCGGCGGATCGTGCCGGGGCTGCTGCCGGCCAGCATGGTCACGCACATCGGCGGCCTGATGGGCTTCCTGGCAGCGGAGATGCACTTCGAGTTCCTGGCGCCGGTGTATGTGGGCGACACCGTGACCTGCGTGGTGCGCTTCACGGGGAAGGACGAGGCGCGCCGGCGGGTGCTGTGCGCCGCCACCCTGACCAATCAGGCCGGGGGCGTGGTCATCCGGGCCTCCTTCGGCGGCTTTCCCACGCAGCCGCGCCTGCGGCCGGACAGCCCGCTGGCTGACTGACCGGCCGGTCCGGGATTTCTGCCCTCCCCGGGCTTGTTAAGCTGTGACCTTGAGTATCCGGTGGCCTGACCCCGGAGCCGCAAGGAGCCCGAAGTGACCCATCCTCAGCGACCCCCGTCCGCCCCCGCCGTGGACCAGACCAACCGAGACAGCGCCTTCCTGACCGCCATGCGCCGCGAGAGCGCCCCGCACACGCCGGTGTGGTTCATGCGCCAGGCCGGGCGGTACATGCCCGAATACCGCGCCCTGCGCGCCGGCCGCAGCATGCTGGACTGCATCCGCACGCCCGACCTGGCCGCCGAGATCACCATGCAGCCCATCAAGGCCTTCAACGTGGACGCCGCGATTCTGTTCAACGACATCCTGACCCCGCTGCCCACCATGGGCCTGGACCTGGACTTCGTGGGCGGCGTGGGCCCGCAGATCGCCAACCGCATCGAGACGCCCGCCGACGTGGACCGCCTGGGCGTGCCCGCCACCGCCGAGACCATGCCCTACACCATGGAGTCCATCCGGCTGGTGCGCCAGCAGCTCGACCCGCGCGGCATCCCCCTGATCGGATTCATCGGCGCGCCCTTCACCCTGGCGAGCTACGCCATCGAGGGCAGGGGCAGCAAGACCTACGACCGCACCAAGCGCTTCATGTACGCCGAACCGGCCGCCTGGGCGCGCCTGATGGGCAAGTTCGAGGCGATCCTGGGCGACTACCTGGAACAGCAGGTCCGCGCCGGCGCGCAGGCCGTGCAGGTGTTCGACTCCTGGGTGGGCATGCTCAGCGTGCACGACTACCGCACCTTCGTGAAACCCGCCACCGACCGCCTGATTCAGCGCGTCAAGGGCCTGGGCGTGCCGGTCATCTACTTCGGGACCGGCACCCAGCACCTGCTGCCCGACATGGCGAGCCTGGGCACCGACGTGGTCGGCGCGGACTGGAGACTGCCGCTGGACGAGGCCTGGAAGCTCCTCCAGCCCGGGCAGGGCATCCAGGGGAACCTGGACCCGCTGCTGCTGCAGGCCCCCTGGCGTGAACTGAAACACCAGGTGGACCGCATCCTGGCTGAGGCCGGCGGACGCCCCGGGCACATCTTCAACGTCGGGCACGGCCTGCTGCCGGAAACCCCGATGGACAACGTGGCCCGTGTCATCGATTACGTTCACGAGCGCACCGCGAAGGGAGGCTGAGCGCATGACCACCCCTGACCCCACCCAGACCCCCGTGGCGCCCGGCACCATCGGCGTGCTGTTCATGGCCTACGGCGGCCCGGAGTCCCTGGAGGACATGCCCGGGTACCTCTCCGACATCCGCGCCGGGCGCGTCACGCCCGCCAGCGTGCTGGACGAGATCACCAACAACTACCGCCTGATCGGCGGGAAGAGCCCCCTGCCGGAGTTCACCCGCGCGCAGGTGGACGCCACCATGGCGCAACTGCAGAAGCTCGGCCGGCCGCTCAAGGCGTACATCGGCATGCGGCACTGGTCCCCGTGGATCGAGGACGCCGTGCGCGACATGCTCGACGACGGCATCCAGCAGGCGGTCGCGATCGTGCTGGCCCCACACTACTCCAGCATGAGCGTCGCGAAGTACCAGAAGAAGATCAAGGCCGGCCTGGAGATGAACCACGGGCACATCGACTTCGTGTTCATCGACGACTACCACACCGAACCCGGGTACATCACGGCCCTGGCCGACCGCGTCCGCCAGGGCATCCAGGAGTTCCCGGAAGGCGAGCGGGACGACGTGCACGTGGTCCTCTCCGCGCACAGCCTGCCGGTGCGGATCAAGCGGGAGGGCGACCCGTACGCCGACCAGCTCATGGAATCCGCGCAGCTCGTGGCGAAACAGGCGGGCCTGCGGGACGACCAGTGGAGCTGGAGCTTCCAGTCGGCGGGCCGCAGCCCGGAACCCTGGCTGGGACCGCAACTCGACGAGCACCTCACCGACCTGGCCGGCAAGGGCGTGAAGAAGGTCGTGAGCGTGCCGGTGGGCTTCGTGTCCGACCACGTGGAGATCCTGTTCGACATCGACATCGCCGCGCAGGAAGTCGCCAGGGAACTGGGCATGACGCTGGTCCGCCCGCCGGCCCTGAACACCGATCCGCTGTTCATCGGGACGCTGGCGAGCGTGATCGGGCGCGCGCTGCCCGAAGCCTGAGCATGCCGGAGGCTGACCTGCCCGTCATCGTGGTCGGCGGCGGCATGACCGGCCTGAGCGCCGCGTGGGAGCTGCAGCAGCAGGGCGTGCCGTACGTCCTGCTGGAGGCCGGCGACTACCTGGGCGGCAAGGTGCACAGTGAGCTTACCGAGGACGGTTTCCTGATCGAGCGGGCCGCGGACGCGTTCATCAACGGCAAGCCGCACGCGCTGCAGCTGGCCCGCGAGGTCGGCCTGGAAGCCGAGGAGATCCACCCGCGCACCGAGTCCCGGCGCCTGTACTTCCTGCGGGGACGGCGGCTGCTGGACTTTCCGCCCAACCTGAAGATGTTCGTGCCGATGGACGACGAGTCCTTCCGGCAAAGCGGCATCCTCTCCCTCGCCGGCACGGAACGCTTCCTGCAGGAGGTGAATGTCCTGCCGAAACCCGACGACGGGCAGGACGAGTCGCTGGCGGGCTTCATGCGCCGGCGGTTCGGGGAGGAGGCGCTGGACTTCATCGTGCCTATGGCCGCCGGGATCTACGTGGCGAACCCGGAGGAGCTGAGCATGCAGGCGTCCTTCCCGCAGTTCCTGGCGATGGAGCGCCGGTACGGCAGCCTGATCGCTGGGAGCCGCGCCACGCCCCGCGCGACCGGGCCCATCTTCACGTCGTTCCGGGGGGGGATGCGGGCGCTGCCGGATGCGGTGGCCGCGCGGCTGAACGGGGACGTGCGGCTGAACACGCCGGTCAGCCGCGTGTTGGACGGCGGGGTGCGGCTGGGCAGCGGCGAGGAGCTGCGGGCGCGCGCGGTGATCTCCGCGGTGCCCGCGTGGTACGCCGCGCCGATGTTCAGCGGGTCCTTCCCGGACGCGGCGCGCCGCATGGCGCAGTTCCGCGCGAACAGCAGTGCCGCCGTGACCTTCGCGTACCGCGCCGATCAGGTGGACTTCGACCTGAACACGCACGGGCTCCTGGTCGCGCCGTCCGAGGGGCTGCCCATGACCGCGATCACGGTGCACAGCAGCAAACTCGCCGGCCGCGCGCCGGAGGGGCACGTGCTGATGCGGGTGTTCTTCAAGGCCACCGAGCCGGGCGTGGCCCGGAAACTCGCGCAGCTGTACCTGCACGAATTCCTGAACGTGCAGGGCGAACCGCTGCACTACCATTACGGCGACTGGCGCGGCAAGAATCCCGCCTACGAGTTGGGGCACCTGGGCCGCGTGGCCGGGATGCAGGCCAGCCTGCCGGCCACCGTGCGGGCCGTGGGGTGCAGTTTCACCGGGGTGGGCGTGCCGGACTGCGTGAATGCCGGCCGGACCGCGGCCCGAGAGGTGCTCGCGGCCCTCTGACCCCCGCCCGGTTCAGGCCGCCCAGCGGTCCCTTCCCGCCCGCTTGGCTTCGTACAGGCGGGCGTCCGCATGGGCGATGGCGGCCTCGGCCGTCTGCGGGGGCCGCCACACGGACAGCCCGGCGCTCAGGGTCACCGGGGGCAGGCCCATCGGCCGGGCGTGCCGCACGTCGGCCAGCAGGCGCTCCACGATGAAGGTCGCCTCGTCCAGGGACGTCTCGACGAGCAGCAGCAGGTATTCCTCGCCGCCCCAGCGGCACAGCACGTCGCGGTGCCGGGTGCCGGCCCGCAACAGTCCCGCCACGTGCCGCAGCACCGCGTCGCCCGTCTCGTGCCCGTGCCCGTCGTTCACGGCCTTGAAATGGTCGATGTCCAGCAGCACCAGGATGTCGGGCTTGGGGTCCTCGGCGCCGGGGGCGGCGCCCTCCCGGGCCCGCAGCGCGCGGAGCATCGCGCGGCGGTTCGGCAGTTCGGTCAGCACGTCCAGGTGCGCGAGGTCCTCCAGCGTCTCCGCGCGGCGGCGTTCCTCGTACAGCTGCCGGCCGTGCGTGCCCAGGAACCCGGCCAGCAGGGTGATGTAGGCCACGTCCCCGAACGTGGAGAGGTCCACGGCGCTGCGCGTGAGCGTCACGGCGGCCAGCGCCGCCCAGTACACGGCCGTCAGCACGCCCGCCAGCCGCAGCGGCATGAACGCGAACGCGATGAGCACCGTGATCACGTGCGTGGTGTACGTGGTGATCGGTGTGGCCGCGGGCGACGCGAGCCCCATCAGCAGGAACACCGCTTGCCAGAACGCCACGAACGGCACCGTGTAGTACGCCGCCCGGCTCATCCGCAGCCGCCGCAACCGCAGACTGATCAGCAGGCCGCTCATGAACACGATGCCGCCCACGTTCAGCCAGGCGTTGATCGGCTTGTCGATCCGGAAGTCCAGCCACACGAAGTACGCCTGGTAGAGGATGGTCAGAACGAACATCGTCGCCAGGGCGGACTCCGTGGTGTGGGGCGCGGACCGGGTCAAGGCAGGGCCCTCCTTACTTCGTGTCGAACCAGTTGGGGCCGGTGCCGACCTCCACCGCGAGCGGCACGCTGAGCTGCACGGTGTGCTCCATCACCTCGCGGGTCACGGCGGCGATCTGCTCGGCCTGCGCGGTGGGCGCCTCGATCAGCAGTTCGTCGTGCACCTGCAGCAGCAGCCGGCCGCCCAGCGGTTCCAGTTCGCGGTCCAGGCGGATCATGGCGTACTTGATGATGTCGGCCGCGGTGCCCTGGATGGGCATGTTGTACGCAAGGCGCTCCCCGGCCTCCCGCAGGGTGCGGTTGGTGGCGGTGAGTTCCGGCACGTACCGGCGCCGGCCGTACAGCGTTTCCACGTACCCCTGCTTGCGCCCGAATTCCAGGGTCCGGTCGATGTAGCGGCGGATGCCGGGGTAGGTGCTGAAGTACGTCTCGATGAACCCGGCCGCGTCGGCGTACGGGATGCCCAGGTCGCGGCTGAGGCGGTGGGCGCTCATGCCGTACAGCACGCCGAAGTTCACGGTCTTCGCAGCGCGGCGCTGGTCCGGGCCGACGTCCGCCTCGCTCATGCCGAGCACCTGCGCGGCGGTGCGGCGGTGAATGTCGGCGCCCTCCTGGAAGGCCTGGCGCATCAGGGGGTCCTCGGCGATGTGCGCCAGCAGCCGCAGTTCGATCTGCGAGTAGTCGGCGCTGATCAGGCAGTACCCGTCCTCGGCGATGAAGCCCTTGCGGATCTCGCGGCCCTGCTCGCTGCGGATGGGGATGTTCTGCAGGTTCGGGTTCAGGCTGCTCAGGCGGCCGGTGGCGGCGGTCGTCTGATTGAAGGTGGTGTGCAGCCGGCCGGTGCGGGGGTTCACGAGGGTAGGGAGGGGGTCCAGGTACGTGCCGCGCAGCTTGTCCAGTTCGCGGTACTCCAGGATCAGCGGGATGACCGGGTGCTCGTCCCGCAGGGGCTCCAGGGCGGCGACGGCGGTGCTGCGCTTGCCGGTGAGTTTGGTCTTCTTGCCGCTGGCGAGACCCAGTTCGTCGTACAGCACGGTTTCGAGCTGCTGCGGGCTGCGGACGCTGAACTCCCGGCCGGCCAGTTCGTGAATGCGTTTTTCCAGGTCGCCGAGCTTCACGCCGGCCTGCACGGCGAGGGTCTGGATGTAGTCGCGGTCCAGTTTCACCCCCCGGACCTCCATGCGCTTGAGCACGGTGGACAGCGGGAGTTCCATGTCCGCGTACAGGGTGCGGCGGGCGTCGTCCAGGCGGGGCGGCAGGTCGCGCAGCAGGTGCGCGGTGATCGCGGCGCGCGTGCCGGCGTCCTCCGGCCAGGGCTGGCCCAGGTACCGCTGCGTGACCACGCTCATGTTCATGTTGGCCGGGTCCAGCAGGTACGCGTGCAGCAGGGGGTCGTCCCCGGGATCCACCTTCAGCCCGCGGACGCTGAGGTGCGCGGCCAGGGCCTTGGCGCCGGCGGCCGTCACGGTGCGCTGCCCGATGAACTCCGCGTCGTCCACGGTGTCCGGGTACTGCGCGGCGAGCTTCGCAGCGGCCTTCTCGACGTCCTTCCGGGCCTTCTCCTGCGCCTTGAGCTGCGCCTTGGTGGGCGGCGCGGCCCGGTCAGGGTCCAGCATGCCGTCGAACAGCCCCGCCGGGGCGGCCGCTTCCCGCGCCTGCCGCTCCTTCGGGGTGACGGTCGGGGCCACGCGGACCACGCCGCCCTCCCCTTCCGCCTCGAAGGTCGCGGCGGCGGTGAGGGACGCGGTCAGGTCGTCCTCGCGGGAGAGCACGTATCCCCACACCACGCCCTGCCGGGGCGTGCGCCACTCGGCGGCCGTGGCCTGCGGCAGCGCGGCGGCGGGCTGGGTGGCCTGCTCGTCGGCCGGGGCGGCGCGGTACGTGGCGTCCAGCACGGCGTCCGGCAGGCCGGCGGCGTCGGCCGCGGCGCGGGCGTTCAGGGTCAGGATGTCGCGCTGCACGCTGTGCAGTTCGAGTTCGGTCAGCAGCTGCTCCAGGCGCTGCGGGTCACCCGGCAGGCGGCCCACGCCGAGTTCCACGTCCAGCGGCAGGTCCGTGACCATGCAGGACAGTTCGTGGCTGAACTGCACGGCTTCCTCGGAGTCCAGCAGTTTCTGGCGCACGCCGTCGGGTTTCAGGGTGCCGGCCTTCGCGGCCTCGTAGATGCCCTCCAGGGTGCCGTACTCCTGCAGGAGTTTCGCGGCGGTTTTCGGGCCGATGCCCTTCGCGCCGGGAATGTTGTCGCTGGCGTCCCCGGTCAGGGCGCGGTAGTCCACCCACTGGCGCACGGTCACGCCGTACTTCTCGACCACCTGCTCGGGGCCCATCAGCGTGAAGTCGTTGGTGATCACCTTGACGTGCTCGTCCAGCAGCTGGTAGGCGTCGCGGTCACTGGTCAGGATGCGGACCTGCATGCCGCTCCCCTCGGCCTTGCGGGTCAGGGAGGCGATCACGTCGTCCGCCTCGTACCCGTTGACTTCCAGGCGGGGCAGGCCCATGGCGTCCACGATCTCCCGGATGCGGTTGATCTGGGTGGGCAGGTCGGCGGGCGTCTCGGCGCGGCCGGACTTGTACCCGTCGTACTGCTCGTGCCGGAAGGTCTTCACGGGCGGATCGAACACCACGATCACCTGGTTGCCGCGCTGCTTGCACAGCCGCAGCGTCAGGCGCATGAACCCCAGGATGGCGTTCGTCGCCTCGCCCTGGCTGTTCGTCAGGGGCGGCAGCGCGAAGTAGGAACGGAAGGCCAGGGCGTGCCCGTCGATCAGGACCAGGGTGTCGGGCCTGGGCGTGTCAGGTCCGGTCGAGGGGGAAGCGGCAGTCATAGGGGCAATTCTACGGTGCGGCTCCCCCCGCCCCCGGGCGGACCCGGCGCTACACTCCCGGCCATGAGTGCCCCCAGCGTGCAGGTTCAGGTGTTCGGCGTGAAGAAAAGTGCGGCCACGCGCGCCGCCGAGCGCTTCTTCAAGGAACGCAAGGTGAAGATTCACTTCGTGAACCTCAAGGAGCGGCCCATCGCCAGGGGGGAACTGGCGCGCTTCGTGCAGAAGTTCGGCGTGAACGCCCTGCTGGACACCGGCGGGAAGGCGTACGAGCAGAGCAACCTCGCGTACCTGCGCACCACCGAGGAGGGCGTGATCGCCCGGATGATCGAGACGCCGGAACTGCTGGTGCTGCCGCTGGTGCGCAGCGGCAAGCACCTGAGCGTGGGCGAGGACCCGGACGGCTGGAAGGCCATGCTCGAAGGCTGAGCGGCACCCAGGACGAGCGAGGGCGGCGGAACCGAATGCCCTCCGCCCTGCCCTTACGCCGCGCCGAGCTGAAGCACGCTCTGGTTGCCGCGCAGGATGAACACCAGCACGCCCGTTCCCGCCAGCGCGGACGCCTGCCGTTCCAGTTCGCGGATGCTGTCGGGCAGGCCCACGTGCTGCCGGCGGGGGTTCTCGCCGGGCTCCAGGTAGAATCCCTCGGGGATCGCCACGATGCTCACGCGGCTGGCGGTCGCGCGGGCCAGCATCGCCTGGCGGATCAGGTCCGGCGTGGGCCGGTGCGTGAGGATGATCAGGTTCCCCCCGCCGCGCGTGGGCGGAATCACAGGCGGCTCGTCCCTGGGGGTCAGGCCGCCCAGGTGCGCCAGGGCCGCGTGCTGCGCGTCCGCGGCCGTGCCGGAAGGCGTGATCCCGGCGTTGGAGGCCGCACTGACCGGCAGGCCCGCCTCGGCAGCGGTGCGCAGCAGGCTGGACGCCAGCCGCGCGGCGCTGTCCACGTACACGTCGCTGCCGTGGGTGGTGTCCACGTACACGGTCACGCTGCTGGCCGCCATGCGCTCCAGTTCCCGCACCGTCAGGGTGCCGGTGCGGGCGCTCAGGCGCCAGTGCACGCGGCCCGGCGGGTCCCCGGGCTGGTACTCGCGGGCGCCGCGCAGGCTGATCGGGTCGTCCAGGCCCATGCGCCGGGTGGGCGTGCCCTCGGACAGCAGGGGGCGCAGCAGGTCCGGGAGGATCAGGCCGTGCGAGCCGGGGAACACGGTCAGGTGCGTGCGGACCGGCAGGCGCACGCTGCGCCAGAACAGCCCGAACGGATCGGCCCAGTGCAGCGTCGCGTCCGGCCAGTCGTACTCGCCGCGGCGGTTCAGGAGCACGGCCGTCTCGTGCGTGAACTCGCCCTGCCCCACGGCCGCGCCGGCGAACGTCACGGCCTGATCGGCGACCACGCTGCGCGGCGGCGGGTCCTCCAGCACGTACCGCACCGGCAGGACGCTGCGCAGCGTGACGTGCACGCGCAGCGGCAGGCGAGCGCCCTGGAAGCCGTTGGGCGGCACGCTCCGGTCAAGCGTGACGCGGGGTGGCCGGCGGTACGCGGCCCACACCGCGCCCACCAGCAGGGCCAGCACGCCCAGCCACAGCAGCGCGGAGGCGGCCCAGCTCATGGACGCGGGCCGGCCGCCTGCTCGACCGGCACCGGTTCGGCCGCCAGGACCTCCTCCACGACCTGCGCGTCCCCCTGGCCCTGAAGTCTCGCCTCGATCCGCAGGCTCAGGCGGTGCGCGAGGACGCCCGGCGCGGCTTCCTGCACGTCGTCCGGCAGCACGAACGAGCGGCCCGCCTGGAAGGCCAGCGCCTGCGCGACCCCCTGAAGCGCCAGGCTGGCGCGCGGCCCGCCGCCCAGAGCGACCATCGGGTGCTGGCGGGTCCGGGCGACCAGGGCCGCAATGTACCGGCGCAGGTCCGCCGACACGTGCACGTCCCGCACCTGCCGCTGCGCGTCCAGCAGGTCGGCCGGGGTGACCACGCTCTCCAGCGCGTGAATGGGGTGCACAGTCTGCAGGCGGTCCAGCAGCCGCACCTCCTCGTCCAGCGTGGGGTAGCCCACCGACAGACGCAGCAGGAAACGGTCCAGCTGCGCTTCTGGCAGGCGATACGTGCCCTCATGCTCCACGGGGTTCTGCGTGGCGATCACCACGAAGGGCGGCGGCAGAAGGTGCGTCACGCCGGACTCCGTGACCTGCCCCTCCCCCATCGCCTCCAGCAGCGCCGACTGCGTCTTCGGGGTGGCGCGGTTGATCTCGTCGGCCAGCAGCACCCCGGTGAAGATCGGGCCGGGCACGAACTCGAAGATGCCGGTCGCCGGGCGGTACACGCTCACGCCGGTCACGTCACCAGGCAGCAGGTCCGGAGTGAACTGCACCCGCTTGAAGTCCAGGCCCAGGCTGCTGGCCAGCGCGCGGGCCAGCATGGTCTTCCCGGTGCCCGGGGCGTCCTCCAGCAGGATGTGCCCGCCCGCCAGCACACCGGCCAGCGCGAGGCGGGTCACGCCCTCCTTCCCGACCAGCACGCGGGCGACATTCTCCAGCACGCGGGCCGGCAGGACAGGGGCGGAGGTGGGCGGGGCGGTCAGTTCGGTGTACGTCATGGGGTGGCCTCAGGGGGAATGGAGGGAGAGCGGGGGTCAGCCGGCTCCGGCGGGGGCAGGACCCGGGCGGGCAGGGTGGGCAACAGCCGACGGAGGTCCTGCACGGCGGCCTCGGCGGCGTCGGCGTCCTCGTCGGTGAGGTGACCGCCGTACCGCACCGGCAGATAAGCGCGGGTCAGCACGTCCAGCACCGAGCCGAGGTGGGGGTCCAGGGCCGAGAGCCGCTCGGCGAACGCCGCGGGGGACTCGGTGGGTTCGCGGGACCGGCCGGTGCCGGCCAGGAGGCCCTCAGCCTGGGCGTAGGCCAGCCGGACGCGGTGGCGGGGGGCAGGCGGACTGTCCGGCACCGGAGCGGGCGCGGCCTCTGCCACCCGGCGGGCTGCTGCTTCCCTTTCCGCGCGGACGAACAGCAGGTAGGCGACCAACCCCAGCACGACCAGCAGGGTCACGGCCACCAACAGCCACAGCAGCGTCACAAATGCGGGGGTGGCATTCAACTGTCGGGGCCCTCCCCCACCGAGAATCATTCCGGCGCCCCGGCTGACAGCGTCCCTGATGGGCTCGAGGGCTCCACCGCCATCTCCGCGACCGGTCGTCGCTCCCACATAGAACGCCACCACCACCCACAGCGCTGCGGTAAGCAGCATGCCTGCCACCATGACCAGCTCGGTCACTCCGGGCCGTCTTCCCTTCCGTCGTAGGGCCCGTTCACGCAGCATGGCGACAATGGCCAGAATAGCCGCGACCATCATCAGAGATCCGCCCAGGTCCATGGGAAGCCGGGCCCGTTCGGCATCGATGTCCATCCGGACACCACGGGGCGGCTTCTCCTCAAGAACCACTTCCTCGTCGGGAATCGTCTCCGGTGCGGGCGGGGCGGGCCTGGGAATCCCGGCCTGTGACGCCGGGGAGGACGCCGTCTCCGGGCTGAACAGGGTGGCTGGGTTCAGGGAGGTGCTCGGCAGCAGCATAAACAGGGCGAACGCAGCGACCGCTGACGCAAGGAGGGCCCCCCAGGTGCCTGGAGTCCAGTGGGTGTTTTCTCCTCGGCGGCCGTCCAGGCCAGGGCGGGCCAGTTGGCCGCCGGCGAGGGCGAGCAGCAGGCCGGGCTGCGGCGCGATCAGGCCAAGACCAATGACAGGCCACAGCCCACGAGTCTTGCCCTCGCCGAGTTCGTGCGCCGACCAGTGCAAGAGGGCCACCGCCAGAGACGTGATCACGTAGAAACCCACGATCAGGGCGATGCCGCCAGCGTCGGAAAAGTCCGCCGAACGCAGAGCGAGGAGTGGTACGGCCCCCGCGATCAGCAGGCTGCCCAGCAGCCGCGCCTGCTCCCAACTGGGGTTCCGGACGCCCAGGGCGTACAGGCCGCACAGCAGGACCACGATCCAGGCGGGCAATAGACCCAGCAGGGCCAGGGGCAGCAGGGCCAGCGCGTAGCGGCGCGGCCCGACCCGGTCGGCCGGGCGGGACGGAGGGGCGGGGCGGGTCACGGCGTCCCGCCCGTTCGGCGGGATGGAGGACGGAAATTGGGCATCTGAACCGTTATACGCGAGCGGTATTCAAAGCGTTGCCTCGCCTGGGCACGCGCCCGGATCAGCCGACGTCGACGGGCAGCAGGCGGCGCGGAATCAGGCCCAGGATCGCCTGGACCAGCGCGGCCGGGTCGTGCCGCGCGAGGTCCGGGTGAATCAGGGGAAGGGTGTGCACGCGGCCCCGCAGGGCGCGGCTCGCGCCGTTCAGGGTGAGGAACTCGGCGCCCTCGGCGTGGTAGCGGTCCATGACGTCCGGGCTGGGCACGGTGCTGTTCACGAGGACGTGTTCGGGCGTGCGGCCCAGGTGGCGGGTGATGGCGTCCACGTGGTCTTCCAGGGTGAGGCCGGTGGTCTCGCCGGGTTCGGTCATCAGGCTGGCGACGTACACGATGGGCGCGCTGGCGGCGCACAGGGCCTCGGTGATGGCGGGGACCAGCAGGGCCGGGATGATGCTGGTGTACAGGCTGCCCGGGCCGAGCACGATCACGTCCGCGTCGCGGATGGCGTCCAGGGCAGCGTCCAGGGCGGGCAGGTCGGGCGGGTCGAGGCTCACCTGTTCGATGTGGGCGTCGCCGACCAGGGTGGCGAACTGGCTTTCGCCCTGGATGGTGCGCCCGTCGCTGAGGCGGGCGCAGAGAGTGGCAGGCCGGGCGGTGGCGGGGTACACGCGCCCGCGGATACGCAGGACCTCGTGGATGTCCTGCATGGCCTCGCCCAGCCCGCCTTCCTCCTCGCTGAGGGTGGCGAGCATGAGGTTGCCGAAGGTGTGGCCCTGGATGCCGTCTCCGCGTTCGAAGCGGTGCAGCATGAGCCGGGCCATGACGGGGCTGTCACTCAGCGCGGCGTAGCAGTCGGTGAGGTCGCCGGGGGCGATCATGTCCAGCGAGCGGCGCAGGCGGCCGCTGCTGCCCCCGTCGTCGGAGATGGCGACGATGGCGGTGGTGTTCTGCGTGCTGTCGCGCAGGCCGGTGAGCAGGCGGGACAGGCCGGTGCCGCCGCCCAGCGCCACGACTTTGGGGCCGCGGGTGAGGGTGCGCTGTTCGTACAGCAGGTCCATGGCGCGGGCGGGCGCGGTGCCGGTGCTGCTGAGCAGCTGGCGGTTGAGCATCACAACGCTCCACAGCGCGCCCAGCAGCGCAAGGGCGGTCACGGTGATGCCGATGGCGTGCAGGGGCAGCACCCCGGGGTCCATCAGGCTGTTCAGGGTCAGGATCCAGCGGGTGGCGAGGGGGTGCAGCGGTCCGGTCCAGGTGAAGTGCAGGAAGCCCACGGCGCCCAGCGCGGTGCACAGGATGAACAGGGTCAGCCAGCGCTTGACGCCGATGCCGGGGGCCAGCCAGCGCCGCAGCGACCCGGGCCGTTCCGCGGCGCGGGGGGGCGCGGCGGAGCGCAGGGGGGCGGCGCCCGGCAGGCGCAGTTCCCTCACCCGCGGTCACCGACTTTCGGGCCTTTGGCGCCTGCCTGGGCTTTCTGCGCGGCGGCCTTGCGGGCGTCCAGGTGCGTCGGCTCGGAGGCGGGTGCCTCGGCGGGCCGGGGCAGGTCGGCGCTGGCGCGGGGGACCAGGGGCATGTCGCGGTGCTCGGTGACGTCCACGTTCAGGTCACGCAGGTCCCCGGCGAGGCGGGTGGCGACGGCCACGCTGCGGTGCTGCCCGCCGGTGCAGCCGACGGCGACGGTGTACCCGTGGCGGCCGCTGGCGCGGGCCCGTTCGGCGGAGAGACGCACGAAGTCCCGCAGGCCGGCGTAGAAGTCCTCTCCTGCCTGATCCTGGAAGACGTAGCGGGCCACGTCCTGTTCCAGGCCGGTGCGGTCGCGCAGGTCCGGCTCGTAGTGCGGGTTGGGCAGGGAGCGCACGTCCAGCACGAGGTCCACGTCGCGGGGTGGGGCGTGCTTGAACCCGAAGGACAGCAGGCGCAGGTGGAAGTCGTGTTCCAGGCGGAAGAGGCGCAGGACGCGGTCGCCGAGTTCCTTGGCGCTGAGGCTGGTGGTGTCGATCACGGTGTCGGCCATGGCGCGCAGCGGGGCGAGCAGGTCGCGTTCCCGCGCGAAGTCCACCATCAGCGTGTCCCCCAGGGGGTGTTCCCGGCGGGTGAGGTTGTAACGCTTGAGGAGCACGTCGTCGGCGGCTTCCAGGAACAGCACGCGCAGGTCCTCGCGGCGGCGGGCCAGGCGGGCGTAGCTGTCGCTGAGCGCGCCCAGGAATTCCCGGGTGCGGGCGTCGGTGCTGACGGCCACGCGGGTCAGGCCGCGGGCCTGGGCGAGGTCGTGCAGGGTGCCCCACAGTTCGGGCGGCAGGTTGTCCGTGATGAAGAACCCGGCGTCCTCCAGCGCGCGGAGCACGGTGCTCTTCCCACTTCCTGACAGTCCTGACACGACCACGAACGGCATGCGGGCAGTGTAGTCCACCCCCAGCGCGGCGGGGCACGGAAAACCTCATGAAATGCACGGAATCCCGGCATGACGAAGGGGAGCCTGCGCGGGCTCCCCTGACGGTTCGTGCGGGCGGTCAGCGGACCTTGGTGCCGCTGGGCAGGTCCAGGCCGGTGCCCACCAGGTCCAGGTTGCCGTGCTCGTCCTCGGCGGCCAGGATCATGCCCTGGGACTGGATGCCGCGCAGTTTGGCGGGTTTCAGGTTGGCGACCAGCACCACCTTGCGCCCGACGAGCTGCTCGGGCTCGAACCACTTGCGGATGCCGCTGACGACCGTACGGGTCTCCTCACCGAGTTTCACGGTGAGTTTCAGGAGCTTGTCGGCCTTCTCCACGGCCTCGCAGGCCACGACCTCGGCGATGCGCAGATCGATGCGGGCGAAGTCGTCGATGCTGATCACGTCGTCCTGGGGCTGGGCGTCCGGGGCGGGGGCGACAGGCGGGGCGGCGGGGGTGGGGGCGTCGTTCACTTTGACCTTCTCTTTCTTCGGCTGGGGCAGGGCGGGGCTGACGGGGTCGGGCGCGGCCTTGGGTTCGGGTTTCGGGAAGAGGATCGCGCCGCCCTGAACCTGGGTGCCGGCGGGCGTGAGGCCCCAGGCGCCGGTGAGGGTGTAGGTGGCGCCGCCCAGACCGAGCTGCGTGCGCAGTTCGCGGGCCTTGCCGGGAATCACGGCTTCCAGCGCGACGCTGGCGACGCGCAGGCCCTCGGCGGCGGTGTACAGCACGGTGTCCAGGCGCGCCTGCGTCTCGCCGCTCTTGGCGAGGTTCCAGGGGGCACTCTCGGCGATGTAGCGGTTGAGGTCCCGTACGAAGTTCATGGCGGCCTCAATGGCCATGTTGACCTTCAGGTCATCCACGAGTTTCAGCACCTGGGCCGGCAGGGCCACGGCGGCCGCCTCGACCTCGCGGTCGCGGTCGGTCTTCTCGCCGGCGGCGGGAATGGCGCCGCCACGGTACTTCTGAATCATGCTGACGGTGCGGGACAGCAGATTGCCGAGGTCGTTGGCGAGGTCGCTGTTCAGACGGCTGACCAGGATGCCCTCGCCGAAGGGACTGTCGGCGCTGAGGGTGGCCTCGCGCAACATGGCGTAGCGGATCGCGTCGATGGGGTACTCGCCGACGAGTTTCTCGGGGTCGATGGCGTTGCCGAGCGATTTGCCCATCTTGCGGCCGTCCTCGGCAAGGATGTGGCTGTGCACGACCAGTCGGCGGTACATGGGCAGCCCGGCGGCGCGCAGCATGGTCGGCCAGAACACCGCGTGGGGTTTGAGGATGTCCTTGCCGATCACATGCCAGTTCTTGCCGCTGACGTCCTCGGGCTGCTCGCCGCGGCTGACGAGCGGCGTGAGGTAACTGAGCAGCGCGTCGAACCACACGTACGTGACGTGGTCCGGGTCCCAGGGCAGCTCGATGCCCCACGGCACGCGGTTTTTGGGGCGGCTGATGCTGAGGGGGCCGATGTCCTCCTTCAGCATTTCCAGCACCTCGTTGCGGTACCCGGCCGGCTGGATCAGCTCCGGGTTGGCCTTGAGGGTGTCGAGCAGCCAGCCCTGGTACTTGTCCATGCGGAAGAAGTAGTTCGCTTCGCGGCGCAGTTCCGGGGGGTCCTTGTCGCCGGGGAAGCGGCGGATGCCGTCCGGACCTTCGACGAGTTCCTTCTCGGTGACGTAGCGTTCGGCGCCGATGGAGTACAGGCCCTCGTACTCGGCGAAGTAGATGTCGCCGGCGTCGTACACGCGCTGGAGGATGTCCTGCACGAAGCGCTTGTGGCGGCCGTCGGTGGTGCGGATGAAGTCGGTGTACCCGATGTCCAGGCGGTCCCAGAGGCTCTTGAAGGCGCGGATGCTCAGGTCGTCCACGAGCGCCTGGGGGGTCAGGCCGGACTTGGCGGCGGCCTTGCTGATCTTCTCGCCGTGCTCGTCGGTGCCCATCACGAAGGTCACCTGGCGCCCCGCGAGGCGCTGGTAGCGGGCGATGGCGTCCGCGAGGATCTTCTCGTACACGTGCCCGATGTGCGGCGCACCGTTCGCGTAGTCGATGGCGGTGGTCAGGTAAAAGTCTTTGCTCTGGTCTGGCATCTGTCGTTCTCCTCTGTCCGGCCGGCCCTAATGGGAGGCGGGCGGAACTGCAACCTGTACAGCATACGCGGCGCGTGCGGCGTCCCTGAGCGGCGCGTGCAAATGAGTGCGGGGCGGACCCATCGTCAGGTCCGCCCCGTGCTCCCCGCGGTGTCAGGGACGCCGGGGCATTCGCATCATCATTCCGGTGAGGGAAGTGAAGGTCACGCCGGCAGTGTACCGGAAACCCCCGGCGGGCGGGGGCCGGACTGGGCACAATGGAGGGCGTGACCATTCCTGGCCTGGAGCTCCCTGACCTTCCGGACGCGGCGCGCGTGAGCGTGGACGCCGGCGACGTGATGCTGGGCGGGTACGCGTGGTGGCAGCCTGGAATCGCGCCCGCCGTCTTACTGATGCACGGCTGGGGGCAGGACGCCTCATCCATGGCCACGCCCGCGCGGCTGCTGCATGCCCGCGGCTGGCACGCGGTGAGTCTGTCCTCCCGCGGGTGGCTGGGGTCAGGCGGGTGCGACGACTACGGCCGCAGCGGCCCGCGGGACACGGCCCGGGCCCTGGACTGGCTGGCCGGGCAGCCGGGCGTGACGCACACGGTCCTGCTGGGGTTCAGCATGGGCGGCATGCTGGCGCTGCTCACGACCTCCACGCACGACACCAGCGCGTCCGGGGTGGTCGCGGTGAGTCCGCCGACGGACTTCCGGCGGGTGTACGCGGCCACCACCCTGGGCGCCCTGCGGCGGTACTACGACGCGGTGTTCACGCCCGAGCAGTGGCACGAGGGCTCTCCCCTGACGCACGCGGGAACGCAGCGGCTGCCGGCCCTGCTGGTGGTGGGCGAGCGCGACACCTTCTGCCCGCCGGTGGAGGGCCGCAGCTACGCCCAGGCGGCGGGCGGGGAACTGCTCAGCCTGCCGGACATGGCCCACCAGCCCACCGACGAGGAGTGGGCGGTGATCGTGGAGCACGTCACGCGGACGTTCCGGGCTCCCCCGCCCCGCCGGTGAAGCGCAGGCCCATCGTGGCGCCCCAGTCGCCCCGGCTGAGGTCCGTGAAGCCCAGGCGGCGGTAGAAGGCCTGCGCCCGCTCGTTGCGCGCCCCGACCCCCAGGTGTACGCCGGGCACGCCGGCCTGCCGCAGCGCACCGAACAGCGCGTCCATCATCCGCCGGCCGTTCCCGCCGCCCTGCGCGCGCGGCAGCAGGTCGATGTGCAGGTGCGCGGGGTACTCGGCCATCAGGTCGTCCGGGGTGCGGTGGGGGTGGTGAATCAGGTGCATCATCCGCTGGTCCCGGGAGCGCTCGGCCGGGGGAATGGCAGCCGGGTCCGGGTAGCGTTCCCGCAGGGCCGGCCACCACTCCCGTTCCAGGGTGGCCTCGAACGCCTGCGAGTCCGGCGTGCCGATCACGTACCCGGCGGCGCCCGCCTCGTCCTGCAGCACGAACGCGAAGTCCGGGGCGTGCAGCAGGTACGGCGCGGCATACACGTGGCCCAGCAGCTGCGGGTCGGCGTACAGGCCGGTGGCGTCCAGGCCGCTGTCGCCGGTTTCCAGACAGATGCGGTAGAAGTCGCCCAGGTCGGCGGGCGTGGCGGGGCGGATGGTGAACATGCCCCAGCGTACGCCCGCACGCCCCGCCACACGCGGTCTGGCACGGGGCGAGGCGCTTGCCTGCGGTGGGGGTCATCTGGTACCCTTCAGTTTAGTGCCTCGTGCTTGGTAGGGCCGAGGCGACCGGGAGGCCCCCGGACACGCACGCAAGTTCTCCCCCGAACCGCGGGGCGTGTCGCAGCCAAAATCCCCCTTTTCGGTGAGCAATTGCCGAACCCCGGAGTTCAACGGTGAAAACCTACATCCCCAAAAATGACGAGCAGAACTGGATCGTCGTGGACGCCGCCGGCGTGCCCCTCGGCCGCCTGGCCACGCTGATCGCCAGCCGCATCCGTGGCAAGCACCGCCCCGACTTCACCCCGAACATGATTCAGGGTGACTTCGTGGTCGTCCTGAACGCCGCCCAGGTCGCCCTGACCGGCAACAAGCTGGACGGCAAGGTCTACACCCGTTACACCGGCTACCAGGGCGGCCTGAAGAAGGAAACCGCCCGTCAGGCCATCGCCAAGCACCCCGCGCGCGTCATCGAGCACGCCGTGTTCGGCATGCTGCCCAAGGGCCGCCAGGGCCGCGCCATGCACGGCCGCCTGAAGGTGTACGCCGGCGAAACGCACCCCCACGCTGCTCAGAAGCCCCAGAAGGTCGAGGTCCGATAATGGCGATCCAGCAACCCGAACAGTTCTACGGCACGGGCCGCCGCAAGGCCGCCGTGGCCCGCGTGTTCCTCCGCCCTGGCGAAGGCAAGATCATCGTGAACGGCAAGGAATTCCAGACCTACTTCCGTGGTCTGCTGCGCGCCGTGCACGCCCTGCAGGGCTTCCGTGAAACCGGCACCGCCGGCCGTTACGACGCCCTGATCACCGTGACCGGCGGTGGCCCCACCGGCCAGGCCGACGCCATCAAGCTGGGCATCGCCCGCGCCCTGCTGAAGGTCAACCCCGACTTCCGCGCGCAGCTCAAGCCCAAGGGCCTGCTGACCCGCGACCCCCGCGAAGTGGAGCGCAAGAAGTACGGCCTCAAGAAGGCCCGCCGCGCCCCCCAGTTCAGCAAGCGCTGAACCCCGGCCGGATCAGAAACCCCCGCCTGCAGGCGGGGGTTTTTGTGTCCTGTGCCGGCCCGCGTCGCCCCTACTTCACGCGAACAAAGGCGCTGTACCCGCCGTACCCGGTGTCCTGCAGCCACAGGATGCGCTGCCCGCCCCGCCCGGCCTCGAAGTAGGCGTTGTACAGCCGGGGCCGGCGCTCGATGTCGCTGAAGTTGACCTGCCAGTTGCCTTTCATGCTGAACTGACCGCTGCTGCGGGCACTCTGGACATTCTGCGCGCCGATCACGCCGCTCGCCATGACCAGATTCCAGGTGTACGCGCTGCCCGGCCCGAACGTAAATGTGACGTTGCTGGAAAACCCGGTGGCGCCCGCGCTGAGGCCCGTGAAGGAGTTCACCCACTGGGTGATGCCGCCGGCACTGCTGCTCCACTCCCCTTTCAGGTCAGCGGCGCTCACGGCGAAGCGGTTCAGGCCGCGCAGGTTGCGCAGGCGGTTCAGGCGCTCCCGGTCCGCGCCATACATCCCGGCCGGCGTGAGGCCGAACTCCCGCTCGAAGGTGGCCTGATCGGGCGTGACGACCTCGATCCAGCCACTCTCCGCCTGACTGAACAGCGCCACGTACACGCGCTGCCCGGTCTCCACGCTGGTGGCGATCCCGGCAGCCAGATGCGGCCGCTCGAAGTTCAGGGTGTCGAAGCCCTGCCCGAAGCCCTGGAGGTCGCGGTAGCGGGGCGCGACCAGGGTGTTCCAGGCCCGGGTGAGCAGCTTATCCGAGTCGGGCTCGTAGCCCAGCGCGGGGTGCGGGTAGTGCAGGCGCACGGTCACGGCGCCCTTGCGGGACAGCACCCAGTCCTTCTGCTCCACCGACACCCAGCCGTCGTCGAAGGTCGTGGTGTTGAACGCGAAAGTCGACTTGACCGGCTGAACGTTGGCCGTGTTGGCCGCAGGAGCCGGGGGAGCAGCGGGCGCCGTGGTGGCCGCGGCCGGGCGTCCGAGCTTCACCGCGGCGAGGAAGCGGTCGAAGTCATTCAGGCACCCCTCGTCATTGGTGAGCATCAGGATGCTGGCCGCCTGCTGCCCCCCGTTGTGGCTGTACGTGGAGAGTACAGCCAGACTGGTGCCGCCCTCGTAGGTGAAGGGCGCGCCGCCCAGCCGGTTCTGCCAGCCGTTCTGGGACGGGCCGGTGTCCAGTTCGGGTGCGCCCTCGGGGCTCAGGGGCTTGACCACTAGGTTCGCCCACTCCGCCTGGAAGTCCGCGTCCAGCCGGCCGGTGCCGCGGGCCGAGCGGTACAGGTCGAACAGGCAGTACAGGCCGTCCCGGGAGCGGCTGAAGCGCAGCACGCCGGCGCCGGGCGCCGCGCGGGTCCAGCCGGCGGGCGCGGTGAAGGTGAATACGTCGAAGATCTCGGTTTTCGGGGTCTGGGCGAGGGCGGAGGTGGAAACGGCGCTGAAGCTGAGCAGGACAGTCAGGGCGCGCAGGGACATGCGCCCATAGTACGGCGCGCGGCGGGGACACCGCGGCCCGGTCCGCTGCGCTACCTTGACGCACGATCATGCCGACCCGCCCGTCCAGCCCTGAGTCCACTCCGCCGTCCGCCCCGATGACCGTGCCCTCCCCCACCCCCGGCAGCCCGGAGGGCGTGACCCTGGTGATCACCGAGCGGGTACACCCCGAGCAGGTGGACGCGTACGAGGCCTGGGCGCGCGGCGTGCACGACCTGTTGGACGCCCACCCGGGCTTTCAGGGCCTGCACGTGCTGCGCGACCGCACAGCGCCGCTGCCGGAATACATCACGCTGCTGCGCTTCGAGTCGCAGGCGGCCCTGGATGCCTGGCGGCACTCCGAGCGGTACCAGCTGGCGCTGAGGGAACTGCCGCGCTTCACGGCCACCGAGGTGCACTACCGCGAGGCGGCGGGGCTGGAGGCGTGGTTCGACCGGCCGCCCGGCGTGCGGCCGCCCAGTTTCTGGAAGAACGTGGTGGTGGGCTTTATCGGGGTGTACCCGCTGATCCTGCTGTTCAGCAGGCTGGCGGCGCCGTTCACGGTGGGGTGGCCGTGGTGGGCGGCCATCATTCCCAGTGCGTTCCTGGCGACGGTGTTCCTGAACTGGCCGGTGCTGCCGCTGCTGTCCCGCTGGCTGCGCGGCTGGCTGTACCCCCGGCAGGGCTGAAGGGCAGGATCAGGGCCGAAGGCTGACTGCACGCCTTCGGCCCTGCCCGTTCCGGGGGTTACTGCACGATCAGGGTGGTTCCGTCCGCGCCGACCACCGTCACGGTGCTTCCGGCCGGCATGTCGGGCCCGGTGGCGCGCCAGTCGCTGTCGCCCACCCGGACGCGGCCCACGCCGTTGTGAATGGCGGTGGTCACGACCACGTGGCGGCCCACGAAGCGCTCCCCGCCGCGGTTCAGGTCCTCGCCCTCGGTGCCGCCCAGCGCCAGGCGGCTCACGTAGCGCCGGCCGATCAGCACGCTCGCCACGCTCAGCGCCGCGAACAGCAGCAGTTGCACCGGCACGGCCAGCGGCAGCACGAACACGGTCAGGCCCATCACGAAGGCCGCCAGGGCCAGCCACACGAAGAAGATGCCGGGCGCGAGCACTTCCAGGATCAGCAGGCCCGCGCCGAGCACCCACCAGTGCCAGGATTGCAGGCGGTCCAGGCTGGAAAGCCAGTCCATGCGTTCAGCCCCGGTTCCGGAAGCTGTCGCGCGTGCCGAAGGCTTCCTTGGCGACTTCCGCGATGCCCTGCAGGCTGCCCAGGACGCTGGTCGCCTCGATGGGCAGGATCAGGGTCTTCTGGTTGGGTGCGGTGGCGACGTCCTTCAGGGCGTCCACGTAGCGCTGCGCGATGAAGTAGTTGATGGCCTGCACGTTCCCGGCGGCGATGGCCTCGCTGACCATGCGGGTCGCCTCGGCCTCCGCCTGCGCCTGACGTTCTCGGGCCTCGGCCTGCAGGAACGCCGCCTGCCGCTGCCCCTCGGCGTTGAGGATCTCGGCCTGTTTCTCGCCCTCGGCTTTCAGGATGGCGGCCTGCCGGAAGCCTTCGGCGTCCAGGATGTTGGCGCGTTTCTCGCGTTCGGCCTTCATCTGGCGGGCCATGCTGGCGACCAGGTCGGCGGGCGGGCGGATGTCCTTGACCTCGATGCGGGTGACCTTGACGCCCCACGGCTCCGTGGCCTCGTCCACGACCATCAGCAGCCGGGCGTTGATCTGGTCGCGGTTTGAGAGCAGTTCGTCCAGGTCCATGCTGCCCATCACGGTGCGGATGTTGGTCATGGTGAGGTTCAGGGTGGCCTGCTGCAGGTTCCCGACCTGGTAGCTGGCCTTGGCGGCGTCCAGCACCTGGTAGAACACGACGCCGTCCACGGTGACGAGGGCGTTGTCCTTGGTGATGACTTCCTGGCTGGGGACGTCCAGGACCTGTTCCATCATGTTCACCTTGCGGCCGATGCGGTCCACGTAGGGAATGATCAGGTTCAGGCCGGGTTTGAGCGTGCGCTGGAACTTGCCGAAGCGTTCCTGCGTCCACTGGTACCCCTGCGGGACGCTCTTCACGCCGGCGAACAGGGTGATGACGACCAGCAGCAGGAGCACGAGGGCGACGGTGGTGAGTGGCATAGGTTGAAGCCTCCTTGGGAGTCGTTACGCGGCCGTGTGGGCTTTGGTTCCGCGGCCGGTCAGGGCCGCAGGGTCAGCCCGGGCCAGTCCAGCGTGACCGCGCCGAGCAGGGGCAGGTCCGACCAGAACCGCGTGACGTTCACCTGTGGGTTGTGGTGGGCGACGAGCAGGCTGATGACCGTTCCGTGCGCCACCACCGCCACCGTGTCGTGCGGGTTGGCGCGCATCACGGCGGTCACGGCGTTCGTGAACCGGGCCCGGGCATCATGGGCGCTCTCCTCGCCGGACACCACCTCGTCCGGGTGGGCGAAGAAGCGGTGCAGGTCCGCCTGGAAGTCGCGGACGTCCGCGTGAAAGGGCGCGGTGTACCGCAGCTGCTCGTGCAGGCCCAGCATGGCCCGGAAGGGGACGTGCAGGTGCGCGGCCAGTCCCTCACCGGTGGCGCGGGCCTTGGGTTCCTCGCTGGACACGACCACGCCCGGGCGGGGCGTCAGGCGCGCGGCCAGGGCCGGCAGGGCGTCCAACGCGCCGGGCGCGAGCGTCCACTCGTGCGCGGGCACGCCCGGCTGGATCTGGGGCTGGCCGTGCTTGATCAGGTGCAGGGTGCGGGTCATGCGGTCAGGAAAGCACGGCCGGACAGGCCCGGGAAGCCCGGATGCGGCCCGCTCTACACTCGGCGGGATGACGGGTTCAGACACGGCGGTCCCTGGCGTGAGGCCGCTGGTGGCCCTCAGCGGCGTGCAGGTCGTGGCGGGCGGGCGGACGCTGCTGTCGGACGTGACGCTGAGCGTGGGACCGGGCGAGGCGCTGCGGCTGGCCGGGCCGAACGGCGGCGGGAAGACCACGCTGCTGCGCCTGCTGGCGGGCGAGGTGGCCCCCGTCTGCGGGGAGCGGGTGTACGGCCTGGAGGGCGGGCAGCAGCGCTCGGCGGTGCGGGCCCGGCGGCAGCTGAGCGTGGTCGGGCCGGACGCCGAGGGGTTCTACCTGACGCGCGAGTGGGCGCAGACCGTCCGGGACGTGCTGCTCGCCGGAGCGCACGGTGAGGTGCTGAACCTGTGGACGCCGGACGGCGCCACGCGGGCCCGGGTGGCCGAGGTGGCGGCCCTGGTGGGCCTGGAGGCGCTGCTGGACCGGGACGTGCGAACGCTCAGCCACGGGCAGCGGCGGCGGGCCATGCTGGGCCGCGCGCTGATGGCCGCCCCGGAACTGCTGCTGCTGGACGAGTTCACGGACGGCCTGAGCGAGCGGGCCCGCGCGGACCTGGGCGAGCTGATCGCCGCGCTGCACGCCCGGGGCACGGCGGTGGTGCTCGCCACGCACCGCCCGGAGGAGGCGCCGCCCCTGCCGTGGCGCACGCGGTGGGTGGACGGCGGGCAGGTCACGCACGGGCCGGCCCTCTCCCCCGTGCCCAGCCCTGCCCTGGCGCCCCTTCCGGTCCCCCGCCGGGACGCGCGGCCACTGGCCGTGCTGGACCGCGCCACGGTGTACCGCAACGGGCACCGCGCCCTGGGCCCCGTGACCTGGACCTGGGCGCCGGGGCAGCACTGGCTGGTCACCGGGGAGAACGGCAGCGGGAAGAGCACCCTGGCGCGGCTGATCGCCGGGGAGCTGCACCCGGCGCTGGGCGGCACCATGGCCCGCCCGTTCCTGGCCCGGGACCGGCTGGCCGAGCGGAGGCAGGCGGTGGGGCTGGTCTCGGCGGAAACGGGCATCCGGCAGCGGCGGGACTGGACGGGTCGGGACGTGATCGGCAGCGCGTTTGCCGGCACCGAGGGCTTCGCACCTCCACTGACAGCTATCCAGGCCGCGCAGGTGGACGCGCTGGCCGGGGCGCTGCACGTAACGGACCTGCTGGACCGGAACGCGGAGACGCTCTCGCAGGGGCAGTTGCGGCGGCTGCTGCTGGCCCGCGCGGTCGTGCACCGGCCCACCCTGCTGCTGCTGGACGAGGGCCTGGATTTTCTGGATGCAGCCACCCGGGCGCGGTTCCTCGGGCTGCTGCCAGAGCTCACGGCGGGCGGCACGCATCTGCTGGTGGTCGCCCACCGCCCCGAGGACGCGCCGCCGGGCCTGACGCACCACCTGGGACTGGAGGCCGGGCAGGTCGCGTTCTGCCGGCCGCTGTGAGCCCTGCCCGCGTGGTCAGTACACGTGGAAGTCGTTCAGGCCGGTGTGTTCGCTGTACTGGGTTTCCACGCGGGTCACGCGGGCGTGCGGGGGGCCGCGGTGCAGCCAGTGCAGCAGGCGTTCCAGGTCCTGCTCGTGGCCCTCGGCGACGACCTCCACCCGGCCGTCGCTGAGGTTCTCGGCGTAGCCTTGCAGCTTCAGGTCGCGGGCGTAGCGTTGCACGTAACGGCGGTACCCGACGCCCTGGACGGTGCCGGTGATCAGGGCGGTGAGGCGCATGCGCGACATCCTACCCGAGCCGGCCCCCTAGATCAGCGGTTTCTGACGGCCGGGTGAGGGTCCCCGGGGACCTGCCTCATGCAGCTCAGCCTAGAATGGCGGGCAATGCCCCACCGCGCCCCCGTCAGCCCCCTGCTGCCCGTCCGGGCCCAGCGATGAACGAGGACACGCCCCGGCCCGGCGGCCCCAGCCCGGCCCCGGACCAGCCCGGGTCGCCGCCCCTGCCCCCGGCGCGGCGCCGTCGGGCGTGGCCGTGGGTGCTGGGCGTCCTGGCGGCCCTGGCCCTGGTGGTCGCGTTCGCGCCGGCGCTGTTCGGCGGACTGCTGCTCGCGCGCCTGGGCGAGCAGGCGGGCGTGACCGCCGGGCGGGTCACCGGTCCGCTGTGGTCGCCTTCCTTGACGGACGCGGCCCTGACCCAGCCGGGCCTGAGAGTGCAGGCCGGCCGGGCGGGCGTGCAGGTTGCGGCCATCGACCCCCTGAAGCGCGTGGTGCGGCTGAACGTGGCGGTCCGCGACGGCCAGGTCAACCTGAAGCTCAAGGAGCTGTTCGACGGGCTGGGCGGGGGTGGCGGGGCCGGCGGGGGCGGCGGCTGGCAGGTGCTGCTCAACCGCGTGGACGTGCGCGACACGCGCCTCACCGTGGACGGCAAGGGCGTGAACGTCCCGGACGGGCAGTTCGGCGTGAGCACCGCCGCGGACGGCACCATCCGGGTGCGCGGACGGACCGAGGAAGGCGACCTGAACGCCGACGTGCGCGTGCGCGACACAGCCGCCGGCCCGCAGGAGTACGTGGTGCGGCTGGACGCCGACGCCCGCGTCATCAACCACTACTGGCCGGCCGTGACCGCCGGCCGGCTGACCGGGCAGTACGTGTTCGGGAACGGGCCGGTGAAGGGTGAGATCAACCTGCGCGGCGGGGCGCTGCGCGTGCCGGACGCCGAATTCGTCACGGTGACCGACATCATCGGGCACGCCACGCACGAGGGGGACGACATCGGCCTCACGCTGGAGGGGCGCGGCTGGGACGGCCCCATCACGGCCCGGGGCGGCGTGAGCCTGCGCGGTGGGCAGGAGAACTGGACCCTCACCGCGGACGCCCGCCCTACCCTGCGCGGCCTGGGCCGCGCGCTGGGCACCGACGGACAGGGCGACATCGACCTGCGCGTCACGGCGAACGGCTGGAGCACCGTGCGCGTCAAGGCCTACGTGAAGGCTCCGGAAGGCACCTTCGCGGGTGTGGACGTGCGGGACGTGCAGGCCGAGTACACCTTCCTGAACCGCGACGGGCAGAGCACCCCGCAGACGAACGACGTGGCCTTCAGCGGCACCACCCTGCTGGCCGGCACGCAGGAGGTGCAGGGCCGCTGGGCGTTCGGCCGGGAAGGCCGCCTGACCTGGACGGGCGAGTTCGCCGGGCAGCCGCTGGACACCCGCGGGGACATTGACGCGCAGAACGTTGTGGCCGTGAGCGGCCGCGCGCTGGGCGGGCCGCTCAGCGGCACCTTCGCCCTGAACGGCGCGCGGATCAACGCAGTGCTGAATCCCGAGTACGGCGACGTGCGCGGCCGGATCGCGGTGCGCGGCACACCCCAGGATCTGCGCGGCACCCTGACCGGCGGGCAGGCGGGCCCCTTCCCGCTGTCCGGGCAGGCGACCTTCGGGCCCGCCGGCCTGAGCGCCGACCTGGGCACCGTGAAACTGGACCTGGACCCCAAACTGCGCGGCACCTGGCAGGTCGAGGGGCTGGCCGGCGCGGGCCTCACCCTGAACGGGGCGGGGCGCCTGAGCGTGGGCACCGGGGACCTGAACGGCTGGGTGGCGGCGCAGGTGCCGGGCGTGGAGGACACGCTGCGCGGCCCGCTGACCATGAACTTCCTGCAGAGCCGCGCGACCTTCACGGCCGGGCGGCAAGTCATCAACTGGCGCGGGGACCGTTTCGGGCTGCTGGCCCGCGACCTGCGCGTCGCCGGCGGACTCACCGTGAACGGGAACGCGCTGTACACCACGGCCGGACTGGTGGGGGGGCGCCTGACCGCCAGCGGGAACGGCATCCGCCTGACGGGCGTGGGCCAGGGCCGCACCGTGAATCTGCGCGGCAGTGTGAACGGCGTGAACGTGACCGCCGACGCGGAAACGAAAGCCCCCTTCCGCACCCAGGCCCGGCTGGACGGCACCGGCATCCAGGCCACGCTGAGCGTGCAGGACGGCATCCGCTTCACGCTGAACACCGCCGGAGCGCGCGCGCAGGGCGTGATCGATGGGCAGAACTGGACGGCGCAGGGCCGCGTGAACCTCGCCTCACTGCGGCCCCTGGTGAACGTGAACGACCTGACCGGCACGCTGGACCTGAACCTGCGCGGGCTGGGCGGCACCGCCCGCGTCAACGCCGGGGCGCAGGGCGCCCGCGTGCAGGGCGTGCTGACCCGCGCAGGCGGCGTGGCCACTGCCGACCTCACTGCCGCGGCGCAGGGTGCGGTGGCCCGCCTGACCGGGCGGGTGTACCCGGAGGTGCGCGTGGCCGGCACCGTGGAGGCGCAGGGACAGAGATTGAACGCCGCGCTGACCGGGCCGTACTCGGCGCTGACCGCCCGCGTGACCGGCCGCACCACCGCCCTCACGCTGGGCGGCGTGAGCCTGCCCGCGCAGGCCGTGAACCTGACGGGGACCCTCACGCCGGCCCTGACCGCCCGGGGCCGCTGGGGCGACCTGAACGTGACGTACAGCGCCCGCACCGGACTGGTGGGCGTGCAGGGCACGCAGGCGCTCGGCGTGGCCGGGGTCAGCGCCCGCGTGACCGGGCACGCCACCTGGGGACCCGGGTTCCAGGGGCAGGTGAACGCCAGCGGCGTCACCACGGACGGCGAGTACCGCCTGAGCCTGCGCGGCCCCTGGTCCGGGCTGGACGTGCAGGCCCGCAGCCGCCAGGGCCTGAGAGCCACCGGACGGCTGGCCCTGCCGGACCTGACCTACCGCCTGAACGTGCGTGGCCCCCTGCCGGACGGCCTCTCGGTGCAGGGGCAGATCGCCGGGACCGGCCTGGACCCGCGCGGCACCCTGAGCGTGTTCGACGCCGGGGGCGGGTCGGCCCGCGTGGCGCTGCGCGGCCTGGAGAACTTCGACGTGACCGCCGGCCGCCTGCGCCTGGGCGGGCAGACCGTGACCGGCACCCTGACCGCCCGCGCAGGCCGCCTGAGCGGCGACCTGACCGCCGGACCGCTGCGGATCGTGGCGCGGGACGGGCAGTTCACCGCCTCCGGCACCTTCGCGGACCACCGCGTGCAGGCCGCCGGGCGGCTGACGCTGCCGAGCACCGTGGCGAACCTGACGCTGAACGTGGACGGGCCGTACCTGAGCGGCACGGCGCGCGGCGACCTGACCAGCCTGCGCGGCGCGGTGCGCTTCAAGGGCACCACGCTGGGCGCCGCCCCGGCCGTGGCACGCGTGCCCGGGCAGGTCTTCCCGCTGACCGCATCGGTCACGCCGCTGCGCGTGAGCGTGGGCGGCCTGACCTGGGCGGGCGGCACCTGGTCCGGCGCGCAGTCGGCGGCGTACGCGCTGAACGGCACGCCGGGCCGGGTGCGGCTGACCGGCTCGGGCGCGGTGCTGGCCGCCGAACCGACCGGGCCGCTGGCCGGCCGGGTCACGCTGCTGCCCACGCTGGGCGGCTCGCTGAGCACCAGTCTCGCGCCGGTCGTGGCCGGCCTGCCGGCCGAGCTGCGCCGGGAACTCGTGCCCGGGCGGCTGGTGGCCCGCGTCGCGGGGACCGGCGCGGCCCTGAGCCTGAGCGGCACGCGGTACCTGGGCGACCCCCTGGGCCTGAACGCCCGCCTGAGCTGGGGGCAGGGCCTGCGGGTGAGCGGCGCCCTGACCCACCCGGGCACGCGGGTGCCGGTGGTGTTCGACGGCCGGAACCTGAGCGTGCAGGGCGCGGTCCTGAGCGGGCGGGCGTTGCGGCCCTGGCTGCCGGGCGCGCAGGGCACCCTGGCCCTGACCCTGAACGTACCGGACCTGAACTTCGACCGGGCGCAGGGGCAGGCGGACGTGAACCTGAGCGCGCAGGGGCAGGCGGCCCGCGGGCAGGTCAGCCTGCGGGGCGGCCAGCTGAGCGCGAACCTGAGCAGCACCCTGGCCGGCCGGCGCGTGCAGGTGCGCGGGCCGCTGTACCCGCGTGCGGACGCCGTGCTCACCGTGGACGGCGTGCAGGGCACCCTGACCGGGGACGCCCGGCGCGAGCTGCGGCTGGCGGCGGCCGGCACCTTCGAGCGCCAGCCCCTCACCCTGCGGGTCACGGCGTCCGGCCTGACCGGCCCGCGCGGCCGCGTGACGGCCACCGGCACGGTCCTGGGCGCGAACCTGGACGTGCGGGCCGCGCAGGGCCGGGGCGCCGGGCTGGCGGCCTGGGCCGTGGACGGCCAGCTGAGTGTGCCGGACCTGCGGCCCCTGGCCGGCACGGACGGGCGGCTGGCGGCCACGCTGGGCGGCACCCTGGCGGACCTGCGGGCCTCCGTGAGCGGGCAGGCGGCCGGCGTGGGCTTCGGCGGGCCGGTCCGGTACGCCGGCGGCAGCCTGAGCGTGTCCGACGTGCGGGCCAGCCGGGACGGCGTGCAGGCGGTGGCGACCGGCACGGTCTTCCCCACCCTGAACCTGCAGGCGCGCGCGCAGCTGGACCTGGGCCTGCCCGGCACGTACACGGCGCAGGTGCGCGGCAGCCTCTCGCGCCTTCTGCTGGACGTGCAGGGCGTGCTGCGCAATGCCCCGCAGGGCCTGCAGGCCGGGGGATCGCGGGTCGCGGCGCGGCTGTCCGGGAAGGACTGGCGGGCCAGCTTCACGGGCGCGCCCCTGAGCGGCACGGTACGCGGGCAGCTGGGCGCGAACGCCCTGGGCGGCCTGCTGGACGCGGCCCTGACCGTGAATGCACCCTTCCTGGCCGAGGGCGCCGCCGTGCGCCTGAGCGGGACGACCGGCTGGAACGCGAAGGCCGGGTGGAAGGGCAGCCTGCGGGCCGTGGGCGACCTGGGCGGTGAGGCGCTGGACGCCTTCCTGGACGGGCGCGGCGCCCTGGACGTAACGGCGCGGCTGGGCACCGGGACGCGCGAGGCGAACCTGCGGGCGCAGCTGCCCGCCAGCCTCCCCTTCCGGCCCGGCGGGACGGTGGCGCTCTCCGCTTTCGACGTGGGCGCCCTGTGGGGCCGCGCGGGGCAGCTGGCGGTGTCCGGGCAGGGCACGCTGGGCGGCCGGACCTGGGCGGCCCTGGAGGCGCGCTTCGCGGGCCGGGTGGCCGACACGGCCGGCGAGCTGAGCGGCGACCTGGGGCTGAACTACCGCGCCGGAAACGTGGACGTGCGCCTCGCGGGGCCGCGCGTGCAGGGCGGCGGAACGCTCCAGGACGGCGTGTACCGCGCGTCGCTGCGGGCGGACGCCTTCAACGCGGCGCGCCTCCTCCCGGCCGGGCTGGACCTGCGCCGCCTGAGCTTCGCGGGCAGTGCCGAGGTGCGCGGCAAGCTGGCGCGCGGGCCGGAACTCGTGACCTTGCGGGGCGTGGCCGTGCAGGGCGAGCACACGCAGGCGGGCCCCTTCACGCTGTTCGGCAGCGGCGAGTACCGGCAGGGCGCGGCGGGCCAGCCGGGCGTGCTGTCGGCGGCGCTGGCCGGAAGCCTGCGCGGCGGGGCGCTGCGCCTGGACGGCAGCCTGCCGGCGGGCGTGCGCCTGACCGTGCGGGACGTGCCCCTCACGTACCCGGGCGCCGCGTCGCTCGGCGAGGGGCAGCTGACCACCGACCTGACGCTGCGCGGGACCGTGCAGGACCCGGCGGTGGAGGGCACCCTGACTGCCCGGACCCGTGACCTGGACGCGCGGGCAACCGTGGCCGGCCGGTTGCGGGATCCGGACCTGACCGCCCGCGTCTCCCTGCTGGGAGCTACGTCAGGCACGCTGTACGCGCAGGCGTCCGGGCTGGACTTGGCGCGCGGCACGGCGCAGGTGCGGGTGTATGGCGCGGCCGCGCAGGGTGAGGCCCGCGTGAACCTGGACCTGAACGGGACGTGGCCGGCGCTGCGCGGCACCCTGACCGCGCGCCTGGACGGCCTGGACGACCCGGTCACCCTGACCGGCGACGGCCAGGGCGGCTACGACCTGACCGCCGGGCAGCTGGGCGGGGGCCGGGTGGCGCTGGCGCGCGGCAGCGGGTTCGTGCCGCTGGTGAGCGGCTCGCTGGCCCTGACGCCACTGCCCCTGGTGGACGGCACCGGCGACCTGAGCCTGAACGTGGCCCTGAGCGGCCCGGTGACGGACGTGCAGCTGGCCGGAACGCTCGCCGCGCCCCGCGTGACCGCGTTCGGCGTGACGCTGGAGAACCTGACCGGCACGCTGGCGGGCCCGCTCTCGCGCCTGACCGGCACGGTGCGGCAGGGCGGGCGGACGGTGGCGACACTGGCCGACTCGACATTGACGCTGGCGGACGTGCGGGCCCAGGCGGCGGGCAGCACGGTCAGCCTGTCCGGCCCGGTGACGCTGGCGGGCGAGGCGGACCTGACGGCCTCGGCCACCGGCACCTTCGGCGGCACGGTGAAGGCCGCGTACCGCGCCGGGCAGCTCAGCCTGGACGGCGCGGTCACCGGCCCGCAGGACCTCCGCGCGGCCCTGAACGTGAAGGTGTCCCAGACGGCCGGGTGGAGCGGGAAGGTGCGCCTGACCGGCGGCCCGGCCGGCGTGCTCACTGATCCGGCCGACCTGACCATGGGCGGCCCGTTCGCGCACCCGCGGTTGGACGGCCCGGCCGGCGTGCTGGGCGCGGGCGTGCGGGTGCTGGCGACCACGGACGGGGTGCAGCTGCGCTTCGTGGACGGCCGGGGCGCCACAGCGTCCGGGGTGCTGAGCCTGCGCCCGGACGAGAATGGCGAGTGGGTGTGGGGCGGCGCGGCCAGCCTGACCCGCCCGGAACTGAGCCTGAGCGTCACGCCGACCGGCCCGGTCGCGGACCCGCAGGTGCTGCTCAGCGTGCGGCGCGGGGAGTGGCAGGTGAGCGGCAGCGGCAGCCTGCGCCGCGCGGACCTGAGCGTCTCGGACGGCGAGCGGGAAGGCACGCTGGTGTGGACTGGCGAACGCATCGCGGCGAACCTGCCGGGCCTGAACCTGGCGCGGCTGGGGCTGGAGGGCGTGAGCGGCGTCGTCACGGCGAGCGGGCAGGTCACGACCGGCACGCAGGACGGCGTGGTGAACGTGAACTTGCGCGGCCTGAGCACGCCGGCGGAACTGCCGTACCTGGGCGTGGACCTGCGCGGGGACGTGCAGGCCCGCGTGACCCTGGACGGCGGGCGGCCCTCCGTGACCGGAGTGGCCCAGCTGCCGGCCGGCACGCTGAACCTCTCGGCGCGGCAGACGCCCCAGGGCCCGTGGGTGGGGCAGGCCAGCGGCACGCTGCGGCGCACCGAGCCCGCGCAGGGCGCGGCGGCCGGGCGCAGCGGCACGCTGGCGGTGAACGTGACGGCCAGCAGCACCGGCCTGAGCGGCACGGTGAACGCAAGCACCTACCCGCTGGACATCGCCGGGCAGCGCCTCTCGGTGAACGGCGCGGTGCAGCTGCAGGGACAGACCTTCGACCTGGACGTGGTGGCGCGCAGCACCCTCACGGCTGACGCGGCCGGGCAGGCCCGCATCCGCGGCAGCGGCGGGCTGGCCGACCTGCTCCCGGCGTTGCAGGGCGTGCTGGCGGTCCGGCCCACCGACGCCGGCTACAGCCTGAACGCCGTGCTGGACGAGCTGAACATCGCGGACCTGAAACTCGCACCGGCCCTGAGCGGCCGGGTGAACGGGGAGTTCAACCTGCGGGAGGGGGGCGGCACCTTCCGCCTGGAGTCCGCGGCCCTGCGGGTCGGGGCGAAAACGCTGAGCGCGCGGCTGGAGGGCACGCAGGTGTCCGGCGACTGGCGCATCCGCGGGCTGCTGGGCGAGTCGGAGTTCACGGCCGGCCTGTCCGGCGGCGAGGTGTACGGCCAGGGGAACCTGTACGCCCTGCCGCTGGGCGCGGTGGTGGGCGCCCTGACGGGCAGCACCCCCGGGGAGGGCGTGGTGACGGGCGTGGCCCGCTTCCGCTTCCCGCTGGCGGACCCGCTGGCCGGCACGCTGGTCGTGGTGGCCGAGCGCATCCGCGTGAGCGCCACCAGCGGCGAGGGCGAGGCGCGCGTCACGGAAACGCTGCTGGGTTCCGGCACGCTGGACTTCGCGGCGCGGGAACTGCGGCGCGTGAACATCCAGCTGTCCGGGGCGGGCACCTGGGACGTGCGCGGCCAGTACACCCGCGAGAGTGTGGACCTGTCCGCGAAGTTCACCGGGACGACCTTCACTCCGGTGCTGCAGCTGGTGCCGGCGCTGGCGGGCCTGGACCCGTCCCTGAAGGGCACCCTGACCCTGAGCGCGGCGGGCACCTACGACCGGCCGCGCGGACAGGTGAACGTGGAGAACCTGTCGGGCACCCTGGCGGGCCTGAGTCTGCAGGTCCCGGCCTTCGCCGGGGTGCTGCCGGACAGCGGGGCCTTCAGTGGCGCGGGCCGCGTGAAGACGGGCGGCACGGTCGGCGCGGACGGCGAGGTGAAGCTCGCCGGGCAGCTCACGCTGGGCAAACTCAGCGGCACCCGCGTGACCTTCGGCGGCCTGCTGGCCCCGCAGGCGCTGGGCGCGCTGCCGGACACCACGCTGGCGCTCTCGCAGGGCGAGAACGACACCTGGCGGCTGGACGCGCAGAGCCGCAGCACGAACCCCGTGACCGGCGCGGGCAGCCTCACCCTCACCGGGGTGCTGGCGCCCCGCTGGGACCTGACGCTGCAGGCGCGGAACTACAACCTGCCGATCAGCCTGATCTACGCCCGCGAAAGCGCCCTGAACGCCGACCTGCGCGCGGTGGACGACGGCACGCAGGTGCGGGTGACCGGCGCGCTGGACTTCATCCGCCTCACGCTGGGGCGCGTGAACGCCGTGAACGTGATTCCCGCGCCGGGCCGCACGACCAGCACCGACACCTCGCAGGGCGCGGTGGACTACGCCAGTCCGCTGCCGGAGGAGCTCACCACCTTCCCCCGCCCGCGTGACCCGAATGCCGGGGAGGAGCGGCCGGCCCTGCCGCTGCTCGAACGTCTGGTGTTCGACGACGTCGCCATCCGCGCGCCGAACGGCATCCGCGTGGACGAGAACCTCGCCCGGGCGGAATTCAGCGGGAACCTGGTGCTGTCCGGCACCGGCGCCCGGCCGCTCCTGACCGGGCAGATCACCGCGCAGCGCGGCACCCTCACCGTGCGCGAGAACGACTTCACGATCACCGCCGGGGCGGTGCAGTTCGACGGCACGGGCCTGTTCCCCACCTTCGACCTCACCGCGACCGGGCAGGTCACGGCGGTCACGACCGGGCAGCGGGTGCCGGTCACGCTCAACGTGAAGGGGCAGTTCGTGGCCCGCAGTGACGGCGTGAACGCCCTGGACCTCACCACCACACTGTCCTGCGCGGGCGGCAACGCCTGCCTGGACCCGGACACCCGCCTGGCGTACACCGAGGCGGAACTGTACGCGCTGGTCGCCACCGGCGTCCCGAACCTCACGGCGCTGCCCGGGAACCTCGCGGCGGTGGGCACGAGCGCCGTGCAGACGGCCCTGAACCTGTTCGTGCTGGGCGAACTGGAACGCAACATCGCCCGGGCGTTCGGGCTGGACGTGTTCCGGTTCACGCCGAACATCGACGCGGTGACCGGGGAACTCGGCGCGACGTTCACGGTCGGGTCGTACCTGACGCGCTCGCTGTACCTGCAGTACCAGGTGGACCTGAAGGGCAACGGGCTGTTCGGGGCGACGTACACCACGCCGGACAACCGCTTCACGTTCAAGGTGAGCACGCCCCTGACCGGCCTGAACCTGGAGAGCATCAAGCCGAGCTTCAGTGCCGGCTGGAACTTCAGTGACCGGACGACCTTCACGGTGGCGCTGGAGAACGACGAGGACAAGGCCACCATCAAGTTCGGGGTGACGTTCCGCATCTACCCGCGGTACTGACGCCCATCTGGGCCGGGGCCGGGGGCATCCCCGGCCCTTCTCCTTTGGCGGGCCGGGCGGGGAAGCCCGTATCCTGGCCGGGTGAACGTCCCCGACCCGACCGCGCCCGTGCCTGACGCCGCGGCGCCCGAACGGCCCACCCCGGACCTCCCGGAAGTCCTCACGCCGGTGCCTGCCCGCGCAGGCCGGAGCAGGCGGGCGGCGCGGGGGACGGCGGCCACGCTGGACGTGCCGGCCGTGCCCGTGCCGGTCGAGGTGGGGCGGCTCTCGGACCGGGTGCGGGTGGTCCGCAATGTCCTGCCGGTCCTGATCCTGCTGGTGGTGGCGGTGGTGGAGGTCCTGATCCTCACCATTCCCAGTCCGTCCACGCAGGTGTGGGCGCACGTGCTGTTCTACGGGCTGCTGGGCCCGGCGGTGACGTTCTTCAGCCTGGAGTGGATCGCGGAGGGCACCCGCGCGCGCGAGTGGGCGGAACTGGAACTGCGGGAACTGTACGGGCAGCTGCGTGTGTCGCACGGGCGGCTGCAGGGCGTGCAGGAACTGATGCGGGAACTGACGGACGCGCCGGACATGGCGGCGGTGGTGGACGTCGCGGCGCGCGGCGCGGTCCGGGCGACCGGGGCGACGCACGCGACCGTGATGCTGCCGGGCGGCCTGAGCGGCACGGCGCGCGGGAACACGCTGCTCGCCACGCCCAGCGCCGCGCTGCACCCGCTGATCGTGGACGTGCCGGGCGGCGGGGCGATGAAACTGCATTTCGAGCTGCCGCCCACGAAGGAGACGCAGGCGCTGGCGCGCGCCCTGGCGGCCGAGGTGGCGACCGGGGTGGAGGCCGCCCGGCAGCGCACGCTGGACCTGATGACGCTGTACAGCGTGGACCAGAGCATCCGCGCGGAACGCAACATGCGCCGGCTGCTGTCGCGCATCACGCGCACCATGGCCGAGCGGACGGGTGCGGAGGCGCGGGCGGCCTTCCTGAGTGACCAGGACAGCGTGCTGCGCCTCGCGTACGCGCAGGACCAGCAGGGCGAGGCGCTGGGTGGGCGGGCGGTGCCGGCGTTCGCGGGCCGGGTGGCGCAGGCCGGCGGGCCGCTGGTGGCGACCGGGGCGGAGGCGATGGCGGTGTTCCCGGAGGCGAGGTCGGTGCTGGGCCTGCCCATGCGCGACGACGACGGGCTGGCGGGCGTGATCGTGCTGGGCGGCGCCGAACCGGACGCCTTCGACGACACGCACATTCCGCTGCTGGCGCTGATGGCCGGGCAGGCGACCCTGGCGGTGCGCAACGCCCGCGCGCACGTGTACTCGGAGGAACTGGCGATCAGTGACGAGCGGGCCCGCATTGCCCGGGAAATTCACGACGGGGTGGCGCAGTCCCTGGCGTTCGTGGCGATCAAGCTGGACATCGTGTCCCGGAAGATGGGGGACGCCCCGGACCTTGCCGAGGACGTCCGCACCGCCAGCGGCCTGCTGCGCGAGCAGATTCGCGAGGTGCGGCGCAGCATCTTCGCGCTGCGGCCCATCGACCTGGAACGCTACGGGCTGCTGGAGACCATGCGGCGCTACGTGGCGGATTTCGGGGAGCAGAACGGCGTGCGCACGTCCCTGGACGTGACCGGGGACGTGAGCCTGCTGCCGAGCGACGAGGCGGTGCTGTTCCGGATCCTGCAGGAGAGCCTGAACAACGTCGCCAAGCACGCCCAGGCGTCCGAGGTGGCGGTGTCGCTGCGCGGCGCGGACCGGGTGTACCTGACGGTGGGGGACGACGGGCGGGGCTTCAATCCGGCCGAGGCGTCCGGGCGGGTGAGCACGGCCGGCGGGCTGGGTCTCACGCAGATGCGTGAGCGGGTGGAGGCCCGCGGCGGGCATTACCGGGTGGAGTCCATGCCGGGGCAGGGCACGACCGTGTTCGCGGACCTGCCCACCGCCTGACGGCAGGAAACCGGGCCGGGCGCGCGATGCGCCCGGCCCGGCCTTGATTCCCCTTCTTACTCCTCGTCCACGTCGTCCAGCAGGCTCTCGTCGGTGTTCTTGAAGTTGCCCTGCTCGTCCAGCCGGCCCTGGCTGGCGTCCCCGGTGCCCTGGGCGCCGGGGCTGTCCTGCACCACGCCGGTGTCGCGTTCGGGAATGATGGTCTGGCTGTCGCGGCTGCGTTCGGCCTGCGGCTGGCCCAGCGTCTCGTCACTCGTGTGTCCGGTCATGCCCGCAGTGTGCCGGGTGAAGGTGGCCGGGCCGTGTGCGGGCGTTCAGGGGGTGTTCAGGTCGGCCGCCCCGCCGACCACGTGAGTAGAATCCGCGCATGTCTGACCCTGCCTCTCCCCTGCCTGTGATTCTGGACGGCGACCCCGGCCTGGACGACGCTGTCGCGTGGTGGCTGGCCCTGGCCTCGCCGGCGCTGCGGGTGCTGGGCGTCACGGCGGTGCACGGCAACGTGGGCCTGGAGCGCACGGTGCGGAACACGGGCGTGATTCTGGCCCTGGCTGGGGCGCGCGGCGCGGCCGTGCCGTACTTCGTGGGCGCCGACCGGCCGCTGGTGCGGGGGGCGGTGCACGCCGCGGCGGTGCACGGCGAGTCCGGGCTGCCCGCGCAGGACCTGCCGGACCCGGCGGCCGCGCCGCAGGCCGGGCACGCGGTGGATTTCCTGCTGGACACGGCGGCCGCGCGGCCAGGGGTCACGGTGGTCGCCACCGGGCCGCTCACGAACCTGGCGCTGGCGCTGCGGCTGAACCCGGGCTGGGCGGCGCAGGTGCGGGAGGTGGTGTGGATGGGCGGCAGCACGGGGCTGGGCAACCGCACGCCCGCCGCGGAGTTCAATGCGCTGGCCGATCCGCACGCGGCGCGGGTGGTGTTCGAGTCGGGCGTGGCGCTGCGGATGGTGGGCCTGAATGTCACGATGACATGCCTCGCCACGCCGGACCGCCTGGACGTGATGCGCGCGCTGGGCAGCCGCGTGGGGAGCGTGAGCGCGGAACTGCTGGGCTTCTACGCCGGGGTGTACCGGCAGCGCTACGGGTTGGCGGGCGGCGCGCTGCATGATCCGCTGGCAGTGGGCGCGGTGCTGTGGCCGGACCTGTTCGGGTGGAAGGCCATGCACGTGCACGTGGAGACGCAGGAGGGCGTGAACTTCGGCCGGACGACCTGCGACGTGCATGGCGTCACCGAGGAACCCCGCAATGCCCAGGTCGCCGTGGACGTGGACGAGGCGGAGTTCTTCCGGCGGATGGCGGCCCTGCTGGGCAGCTACTCCGCCTGAGGGCCTACTCGACGGGGGGGTGTTCGGCCTTCTTGTCCAGGCTGAGGGTCAGGGCGGCCGCGATGACCAGCGCCGCGCCCAGCAGGGCCAGCGGCGCGAGGCGCTCCTGGAACAGCAGCGCGGCCAGGCCGGCGGCGACAACCGGTTCCAGGCTGGCGATCACGCTGGCGCGGGTGGCGGGCAGGTGTTTCAGGCCGGCGCTGTACGCCAGGTAAGCGAGGTACGTGGAGAGAAACGCGATGGCCAGCAGGCTGCCCCAGGCGGCCGGGGTCTTGGCGGCGAAGCTCACCAGGGGCAGCAGGCCCAGCGCGCCGACCGGCAGCGCGACCGCGTACAGGGCGGCGGGCGTGTACGTGTGGAAGTACGCCTTGCCGTACAGGTAGTACAGGCTGTACGTGAACCCGGCCGCCAGCCCGAACCCCAGGGCGGGGGCGCTGGCGGTCACGCCCTGGCCGCCGCCCAGGCTGATCAGGGCAATGCCGCCCAGCGTGCCGGCCACCGCCAGCAGGTCGCGCCCGCCCAGACGCTCACGCAGGAAGGCCCAGCCGAGCAGGGCCACGAAGGCCGGCGCGGTGTACAGCAGCACGGACGCGAGGCTGGCCCCGCCGGCCTTCACGGCCAGCTGGTACGTGCCGTAGAAAGCGCTCACGCCCAGGATGCCGAACAGGGCCGTGACGCCCAGGTCCCGGCCGCGCGGCAGGGCGCTGCGCGTGGCGGCGGCGTGCGCGGCGAAGAGGGCCCCGCCCAGGCTGGCGCGCCAGAACGCGACCTCCAGGGCGCCCACCCCGGCCGCCTGGGCCTGTTTGCCCAGGATGCCCAGCAGGCCCCACAGGACGGCGGCGGTCAGGATCAGCAGGGGGGCCGGCACGGCGGGGCGCGCGGCGTGGGAGGTCGCGGTGGGCAGGGTCACCGGGTCACGCTAGAGCATGAAGGCACTGTGCTGGCCGGGCCTGCCCAGGGCGCCCGTGGTCAGAGATGGCGCTGGAGGCGGCGGCGCCACACGCCGCCCGCGATGGTGGCGGCCACGCCCAGGAACCCCAGGCCGGCCAGGGCGCCCGTGTACGTGTCGCGGGCCTGTCCGACGGACGCGAGGGTGCCGTCGGTGAAGGCCAGGGGGTCGCCGGGTTCGGCGAGGACGTCCACGGGGCTGGGGGCGTTCTCGCGGGCGGCCTGCAGGGTCAGGGGGCTGCGGGTGGTGGTGGGGCGCAGCACGCCGTCCGGGCTGAGCGGCGAGTACAGGCTGCTGGTAACCCAGTAGGCGTACGTGCCGGCCGGCACGGCGGTGCGGATGGTGAGGGTGCGGCCGCTGACGGTCAGGACGGGGTCCCGGAGTGGCCGGGCGTCGGCGAGGTTGTTGCCGTACACGGCGCGCAGGGTGCCGCCGAAGCCGGTGACGTGCAGGTGGTAACGCCAGCCGCCGCTGCGGGCGGTGAGGCCGGTGCCTTCCAGGCGGCGTTCCCCGCCGGCGGAACCGCGCACGAAGATGTCGATCACGCCGGCCGAGTATCCGCTGGGCGCGCCGTAGGGGTTGCCGGCCTGACCGAGCGTGACGGTGAAGGTCATGCCGTCCTCGCTGCGTTCGGCGGTGAAGGTGTCGAGGTCGAGCATGCGTTCGGTCACGGCGGGCCGCTGGGGGTAGATGTACCCGCCGTCGCCGCGGGCGTCGCCGCCGGGGTCGGTGAAGGTCATCAGGGCGGCGGCAAGCACGGGCAGAAACACGCCGCGCAGTATAGAACTGCCGGGCCCGGCGCTTCCGGCCGCGGGCTTACAGGCGGATCAGGTCGTCGCGGTGCACGGCTTCCGGGCCGTAGGTGTAGCCGAGTTGCGCCTCGATGTCGCGGGAGTGCCGCCCGGCGATGCGGGTGAGGTCCGCCGCGGCGTAACGGGTGAGGCCGCGGGCGAGGTCCGCGCCGTCCGGGCCGGTGAGGCGCACGGTCTGGCCGCGCTGGAAGTCGCCGTCCACGCGGGTGATGCCGGCAGGCAGCAGGCTGCTGCCGCGCTCGCGGATGGCGCGGGCCGCGCCCTCGTCGAGGTGCAGGCGGCCGGGGGCGACCTCGGCCAAAATCCAGCGTTTGCGGGCTTCCAGGCGGGTGGTGGCGGGGTGAAAGCGGGTGCCGTGGCGTTCGCCGGCGACCAGGCGGGGCAGGATGTCGGGGATGTCGCCGCTGGCGATCACGACGGGTGTGCCGGCTCGGGTGGCGATCTCGGCCGCCTGGATCTTGGTGTGCATGCCGCCGGTGCCGCGGTGACTGCCGGCGCCGCCCGCGAGCGCCCAGATGTCCGGGGTGACGCGGGGCACGTCGGGAATCAGGGTGGCGTCGGGGTGGGTGCGGGGGTCGGCGGTGTACAGGCCGGGCGCGTCGGTCAGGATGACCAGCAGGTCGGCCTCGAGCAGGTTCGCGACGAAGGCGGAGAGGGTGTCGTTGTCGCCGAGTTTGATCTGTTCGAGGGTGACGGCGTCGTTCTCGTTGATGACCGGCAGCACGCCGCGCGACAGGCAGCTTTCCAGGGTGGTGCGGGCGTTGAGGTAACGGGTGCGGTTGCGGAAGTCGTCGGCGGTGAGCAGCACCTGCGCGACCTGCAGGTCGTACAGGTCGGCCAGGGTGGCGTAGGTGTGCATCAGGCGGCCCTGGCCGATGGCGGCCAGCAGCTGTTTTTCGGCCAGTGTGCGGTCGCGGGGGGGGAAGTTCAGCGCTTCCCAGCCGGCGAGCACGGCGCCGCTGGTGACCAGGGCGGGCTGGTGCCCGGCGGCGCGCAGCCCGGCGAGGCCGCGCATCAGGTCCACCAGCCGGGGGCGGTGGAGGCGGTCGGTCCCGGCGGTCAGGACGCTGGTGCCGAGTTTCAGGACCACGCGCATGCCCCCAGCTTAGCCAGGGTGCGGCGCGGGCCGGCCGTGGGCTTCCAGACAGGCGGCAAGCGCGGCTCAGATGTGCGGCAGCGTCCGGGCAAACGTGCGATAATGCCCGCGTCTCAAGTCCCGGCCAGTTGATGGTTCCGGCCCAGAGGGTAGGGGCCTGGCCGGGGCGACGTGAGATGCAAGGAGAGTTATGGCTCAAGGTCGAGTAAAGTGGTTCAACGTTGAGAAGGGCTACGGCTTCATCGAGCACCCCGGCAACCCCGACGTGTTCGTTCACTACAGCGCCATCCAGAGCGGCGGCTTCCGCAAGCTGAACGAGGGTGACGAAGTGGAATTCGAAGTTGAGGCCGGCCAGGGCAACAAGGGCCCCCAGGCCAAGAACGTGGTCGTGACCAACGCCGCGCCCGCCCCCGTGGGTGGTCAGGGCGGCATGGGCGGCAACCGCGGCGGCAGCCGCTGGTAATCCACCCCCGGGTGGATCGCCGCGCCGCAACCCGTCAACGCTGAGTCTCTCATTCACGCTATTTCCGATGGAAGGGCAGCCCGTCCGGGTTGCCCTTCCTCTGTTGCGAGCCCTGTGTTGCAAGCCCCGTGGCAGGTGCGGCCCGGGGGGCGGGCACGCTCCATTAGGATGCGTTCAATGTCCCTGTCCGATCCTGCCGCGCCGCACGGCGCCCCGGTCCTGTCCCGTCACGCCGTGGCCCCGCCTGCTCCCACGGCGCCCGCAGCGGTGACGGAACACCCCATGACGTTTACCGGCACCGCCGGCGAGTACTTCCGCATCTGGATCGTGAACGTGGCCCTGACGGTCGTGACGCTGGGCGTGTACCTGCCGTGGGCGCGGGTGCGGACCCGGCAGTACTTCTACGGGCACACCTGGGTGGACGGGCAGAATTTCGAGTACCGCGCCAACCCGCTGGCGCTGCTGCGCGGGTACCTGCTGGTGGGCTTCCTGTTCGCGGTGTACGCCCTGTCCTCGAACTCCGAGCGGACGATCTGGATTTCCATCGTTCTGGCGCTGCTGTACGCGGCGCTGTACCCGTGGGTGGTGCGTCAGTCCATGCGTTTCCAGGCGGTGAACACCTGGCACCGCGGCCTGAACTTCCACTTTCTGGGCACGCTGAAGGGCTCGTACTTCGCGTACGGCCTGGCGAACGTCGCGGCCGGCGTGATCGGGCTGCTGCTGCCGTGGGCGTGGCACGAGCAGCGCAAGTACCAGGTGCAGAACCTGACGTACGGGCAGGCGCGCGGGGCGTTTCGCGGGGACGTCGCGCCGTTCTTCACGTTCTGGATCACGGCGGTGGGCATCGGGGTGGGGAGCCTGCTGCTGATCGGCGTGCCACTGCTGGCGCTGTTCTTCACCTCCGGCTCGAACCCCTTCGAGGAGGACGGCTTCTCCACCGGGCTGATCGTGGCGCTGGGCCTGGGGTACGTGCTATTCCTGCTGCTGAGCGCGACGTCCTGGCAGTACGTGCGCGGCGCGATCATGAAGTACGTGCTGAACAACGCCGAGCTGGGCGGTGTGGTGCGGTTCCGGGCGTCGTTCAGCCCGTGGCGGCTGGCGTGGATCGGCGTGACGAACACCCTGGCGCAGCTGCTCACGCTGGGGCTGGCGACGCCGTGGGCGGCGATGCGCCGCGCGAAGTACGTCACGGAGGGCATCACGGTGCGCACCATCACCAACCTCGACGAGTTCGCGTCGGCCGGCCCGGGGCAGGAGTCCGCGCTGGGTGAGGCCGCCACCGAGCTGCTGGACATCCAGGTGGGCTTCTGATGACGGGTCCCGGGGCGGAACTGCACGGGGTGTACTTCGACGGCCGCAGCAGCCGCGACCACCCGGCCACGCTGCACCTGGGCGCGCAGGCGGCGGTGCTGATGGTGCCGTCCCTGGGCCGCGAGGACCGCTGGGCGCCGGCGGAGCTGAGGGTGGACCCGGCCATTCCCGGGGTGCGCCGCAGCGTGAACTTTCCCGGCGGGGGCCGCTTCGAGACGAGGGACGACGCGGCCCTGTCGGCCTGGGAGGCCCGGACGGGCCGCAACCGGGGCATGCGGCGGGTGCGCGGCCTGGAATCCCGCTGGCCGACCGCGCTGGGCGCCCTGCTGATCTCCGGGGTGGCGCTGTGGGGCACGCTGGTGTACGGCGTGCCGGCCGCAGCCCGGCAGGCGGCGCGGGTCACGCCCCCGAACGTCCTGGCGACCTTCGACGCCGAGACGATGAAGGTCCTGGAGGACCAGGAGTACCTCTGGCCTTCGCGGCTGCCGGCGGCGCGTCAGGCGCAGCTGCAGCGGGCGTTTGGGGGGATCGCGCGGCAGGCGGGCGGGCCGTACCGGTACCGGCTGCTGCTGCGGCGCGGCAGCGAGGACGTGGGCGCGAACGCCTTCGCGCTGCCGAACGGCACGGTCGTGATGACCGACCAGCTGGTGGCCCTGGCGAAGTCCGACCGGGAACTGCTGGGCGTGCTGGCGCACGAGGCGGGGCACGTCACGCACCGGCACGGGCTGGCCGGGGTGTACCAGGCGCTGGGCCTCACGCTGCTGTCCACCGTGGTGACCGGCGACCTGGTCAGCGCGGGGACCTTCGCGGCGGCCGCGCCGGCCGCGCTGCTGCAGAGCGGGTACTCCCGGCAGGCGGAAACGGAGTCCGACCGGGTGGCCGGCCAGTACCTGATGGAGGCGTACGGCACCACCGAGCCCCTGCGCGCGATCCTGGTGCGGCTGGAAGAGGACCACGCCCGGGAGGGCGGCGCGGAGGACTCGTCACTGCTGGACCTGATCCGCACGCACCCGGGCACCGACGAGCGCGTGCGGTTCCTGCGGTCCCTGGAGGGCGCGGCCCCCTGAGGCCTGGGGACGGAGGCGTGGGGTACTCTGCCCCGGTGAGCGCCGAGGCCTCCCCTTCCCTGCCCCCGCCGCGCCTGCCGAGCACGGAGCGGCCGCGCGTGGTGCTGGAACACCCGGATTTCCTGGTGGTGCACAAGCCCGCGCTGTGGCTGGCGCACCCGGTGCGCGGCCGGGTAGAGCTGCCGGACGTGGTGTCGTTCATGCGCGCCGAGCGGGATGAGCCGGACCTGGCGCCCCCGCACCGCCTGGATCGGGAGACGAGCGGCGCGGCCGTGCTGTCCCGCGACACGGACGCCGCCCGCCGGTTCTTCACGCTGTTCAAGACGCACCTGGTCGGGAAGACGTACCTGGCGGTGGTGCGCGGCACGCCGGACTGGGAGCGGCGCACGCTGGACGCCCCGCTGGGCGAGCTGGGCCTGGGGGGTGCGAACCGCGTGGCGATCCGGCAGGCGGTCGTGCCGAACGGCCGCCCGGCCGTGACGGACTTCCGGGTGGTGGCCCGCCGGGCCGGGCACGCGCTGATCGAGGCGTACCCGCGCACGGGGCGGCTGCACCAGATTCGCGCGCACCTGCGACACCTGGGCCTGCCGATGGTGGGGGACAAGATCTACGGCCCGGACCCGGACGCCTTCCTGGAGTTCGTGCAGACCGGGCAGACACCGGAACTCACCGCGCGGCTGGGCCTGCCCCGGCAGGCGCTGCACGCCGCGCGGATCGCCTTTCCGTGGGACGGGGCGCAGGTGGTGGCCGAGGTGCCCCTGGCGCCGGACATGCAGGCGTACTGGGACGCGCTGCCGCTCTAGGCGTTCACGTCGATGACGGTGCGGCCGCGCACCTGCCCGGCCAGGATGGCCTGCGCCAGGGCGGGCAGCTCGCTCAGGCCGCGCACGCGGGTCACGTCGGTCAGGGCGGTGGCGGGTAGGTCGCGGGCCAGGCGGCCCCAGGCGGCCTCACGGCGGCTGGGCGGGCAGGTCACGGAGTCGATGCCGAGCAGGTTCACGCCGCGCAGGATCAGGGGGTACACGGTCGTGTCCAGTTTGGCGCTGGCGGCCAGGCCGCACACGGCGAGGCTGCCGTGCGTGCGGGTGGCGGCGTACGCGCCGGCCAGCGTGGCGCCGCCCACGGTGTCGATCACCCCGGCCCAGCGTTCGCTTTCCAGGGGGCGGGTCAGGCCCGACACGGCCTCCCGGCCGATCACGGTGCGGGCGCCGAGGGCCTTGAGGTAGGGTTCCTCGTCGGGGCGGCCGGTGCTGGCGGTCACGTTGAAGCCGGCCTTGGCGAGCAGGGCGACGGCGGTGCTGCCCACGCCGCCGGCCGCGCCGGTCACGAGCACCTCGGCTTCCTCGCCGCGTTTCAGGCCGTGATCCTCCAGGGCCATCACGGCGAGCATGGCGGTGAACCCGGCGGTGCCCACGCTCATGGCCCACTGGGCGTCGGTGCCGTGTGGCAGGCGGGTGAGCCAGGCGGCGGGCACGCGGGCCAGGGTGGCGTACCCGCCGTCGTGCCGCTCGCCCAGGCCCCAGCCGGTAATGAGCACGCCCTCGCCCGCCGTGTATTCCCCGGTTTCGTCGTGCAGGACGGTGCCGGCCAGGTCGATGCCGGGGGTCATCGGGTGGCGCTTCAGGATGCCGGGGCGGCCGGCGACGGCCATGCCGTCTTTGTAGTTCAGGCTGGAGTGGGTGACCTGCACGGTCACGTCCCCGGTGGGCAGCTCCGTGCTGGGCAGGGTCTGGAATTCGGCGCGGGGCTGGCCGTCGTCGCCTTTCACGACGCGCAGGGCTCGGTAGTGTTCGGGCAGGGCGTGGGTCATGTGGGGCCTCCTGGGGCGGAACGGGTTTGGGCTGGTGTGCTGGTGTCAGCCTACCCTCGCGCCCGCCTTCAGGCTGGCCCAACGCTGTGAGCCTGGGCCTTAAGGATTCGGTCAAGGTCCCTTCAGGTGGGCGTGATAGACTGGAACCTGTTTATGGAGCCTCCCAGTTCTGGCTCACTGACCGCGTCCGGCCCTGACCGCCAACCGGCGGCCTTTTTACGGCCTGGCACCCCACTTTCCGGAGACCGACGCGCCTCCCTGACCTGTTCAGGGAGCGTGGGCAGCATGGCCTGTGCGGATCTCCGGGGCGCGAATATTGGAGCGCGCCACATCCATGAATGATCTGCTGGGCCTGCTGGCCATGTTCGTTCTTGTCGTCATGAACGGGTTTTTCGTCGCTGCCGAGTTCGCGCTGGTCAGCGTGCGCCGCACCCGCATCGACCAGCTCGCCGATGAAGGCAACACCACCGCCCGCCTGACGCAGCGGGCCCTGCGCAACCTCGACCTGTACATCGCCGCCACGCAGCTCGGGATCACCATGGCGTCCCTGGCGATCGGCTTCGTCGCCGAGCCCGCCATCGAGCACCTGATCCACCCGCTGCTCGAGGGGCGCAACCTGACCGAGGCGAACATCAAGGCGATCAGCTTCGGGCTGGCGTTCGCGATCAGCACCATCCTGCACATCGTGATCGGGGAACTCGCGCCGAAAAGCTGGGCGCTGCAACGCCCCGAGCAGGTCTCGCTGCTGGTCACGCGGCCCCTGCGGATCTTCGCGCTGGTGTTCCGCTGGGCGATCGTGGGCCTGAACGCCCTGGGCAACGGCGTGGTGCGCCTCTTCGGGCTCAAGGGCGTCGCCGGGCACCACAGCGCGTACTCCGAAGAGGAGATCCGCATGATCGTCAGCGCCTCCAGCCAGGAAGGCGTACTGGAAGACGACGAGAAGGAACTCGTGTACAACGTCTTCGACCTGTCCGACACCACCGTGCGCGAGGTGATGACGCCCCGCGTGGACATGATCGTCGCCGACAGCGCCGCGCCGGTGCGCCGCCTGATCGAGATGAACGCCGAGCACGGCTACTCCCGCGTGCCGGTCTTCCAGGACAGCGCGGACAACATCGTGGGCATCGCGCACACCAGCGACGTCCTGAGTCACCTCGACCAGCTCGACCACACCACCCTGGCCGACGTGATGCGCCCCGTGTTCTTCGTGCCCGAAGGCATGAAGATCAAGGACCTGCTCGCCAAGATGCGCGAGAAGAAAAGCCATATGAGCATCGTCGTGGACGAGTTCGGCGGCACCAGCGGCCTCGTGACCCTGGAAGACGCCCTGGAGGAGATCGTCGGCGAGATCTACGACGAGACCGACGAGGAGGAAGTCCCCATGATCGAGGTGCTCGGCGAGGGCATCTACCTCATGGACGCCAGCCTCACCGTGCACGAGGTCGAGGAACGCCTGCACAGCAACATCGAGGACGGCGAGGGCGAGTTCGACACCCTGTCCGGGTTCGTCACCTCCCACTTCGGTGACATCCCGGAAACCGGGCAGAGCTTCGTGCACAACGGCTGGGCCTTCACCGTCGAGGACGCCGACCAGCGCCGCGTGAACCGCGTCCGCGTGGAACGCGCCCGCACCGACCTGTTCTCCGAACCTGAGGAAACCGCACCCGTATGACCCACACCCAGCAACCCGGCAACGCCCTGAACCTCCAGCCCGACCCGCAGCTGCTCGAAGGGGCCCAGGCGGCCTTCAAGCAGGCGTACGCGCCGTACAGTAAGTTCCGCGTGGGCGCCGCGCTGCGCACCCCGGACGGCCGCGTGTACTTCGGCGCGAACGTGGAAAACGCCAGTTACGGCCTGGGCCGCTGCGCCGAACAGAGCGCCGTGCAGGCCATGGCGACCGCCGGCGCCCGCGACTTCACGGACATCGTCGTGTACTCCGAGGCCAGCCCGCCCGCCAGCCCGTGCGGCGCGTGCCGGCAGGTGCTGTTCGAGTTCGCGCCGGACGCCCGCGTGGTGTGCGTGAACCAGCATGGCGAGATCGTCAGCGGCCTCGTGCGGGACTTCCTGCCGCACGGCTTCCGCCTGGAACACCGCGACGACGGGCACGACGTCGGCACCGAGTAACCCGGACGGACCGCAAGTGAAAGGACCACCCTGGCCGGGTGGTCCCTATTTATTGAGTGGGCCTGGGGGGGCTCGGCGCCCCTCAGTTCAGGGCGGCGCGGACGCCCTCGCTCAGCGTGGTGGTGGGGCGGCCGATCAGGCGGCGCAGGTCGCCGGACTCGGTGTACAGGTCCCCCTGGGCGAGGTGCGCGTCGGAGTCGGCGAGCATGTCGGCCAACGGGGCGGGCAGGCCCACGCCACGCAGCATGTCGGCGTACGCGTCCGGGGTCATGTTCTGGTACGTGACGGGCCGGCCGGTCTGCGCCTGGATCTCGGCGGCCAGATCGCTCAGGGTGAAGGCGTGGTCGCCGCCGAGTTCGTACACGGCGTTCTCGTGGCCCGGTTCGGTCAGGACCGCAGCGGCGGCCTCGGCATAGTCGGCGCGGCTGGCGGCGCTGACGCGGCCCTCGCCGGCGGCGCCGGCCAGCATGCCGTGCTGGGCGGCCTGGGCGGGGTTGTAGTTTTCCAGGTACCAGCTGTTGCGCAGCAGGACGAAGGGCAGGCCGGAGGCGTGGATCAGGGCCTCGGTGGCGCGGTGGTCCTGCGCGAGCCCCAGGCCGGAGGTGTCGGCGCGCAGGAGGCTGGTGTAGGCGAGCAGCTTCACGCCGGTGCGCACGGCGGCGTCCACGACGTTGCGGTGCTGGTCCACGCGGCCGTTCATGTCGCTGGAGGAGATCAGGAGCAGGCGGTCCACGCCCTGCAGGGCGGCGTCCAGGGTGTGGGGCTGGGTGTAGTCGGCCTGCCGGACGGTGACGCCCTGGGCCGCGAGGTCGGCGGCCCTGGCGGGGTCGCGCACCAGGGCGACGAGGGTGTCCGGGGACACGCCGCGCTGGAGGAGGGCCTGGATAGTGAGGCGGCCGAGGTGGCCGGTGGCTCCGGTGATGGCGATCATGGGGACTCCTGGGGTCCGGGGCGCCGGACGGGCGACGAGAGGGCCTGATGTAATAAAAAAACTGACAGGGCGGGGCAAAAAAGTCAGGTGAGGGCGCCGGCGGTGGCCAGGGCGGCGTGCACGTCTGCGAGGCGCACCTGCGCCAGACGGGCTTCCAGGGCCGCCTGGGCTTCCCCGAACACCTCGTCCAGCACGCCCTGGATGCCCGCACCGACCGGGCAGGCCGGGTTGGGCCGGGCGTGGCGCTTGAGCACCGTGTCCGGCGCGCCCACCGCGCGGTAGACGTCCAGCAGACTGATCCGGTCGGCCGGGCGGGCCAGGTGCGCGCCGGGGACGCCGCGGCGGGTGACAAGCAGCCCACCGCGGCGCAGCAGGCCGGTGACGTGCCGGATGACCACCGGGTTGACGCCCACGCTTCCGGCCATCTCCTCCGAGCTCATGGGCTCTTCCGAGGTGCCCACGAGCGCGAGGATGTGCACGGCGATGGCGTACTGGCTGTTCATCCGGTCCTCCCTTTGCTTCGGCGGGCCAGGGCTCCACCTTGTCAGCATTTTAGTGACAACCTGGATTCTGTCAACCGAGGAGGCGGTGAGACTTTCGCAAGGGCCCCTCCATTAACGTGCGGTGAAGTGGCCCGCCCCGCCCGTCCCCTGCCATGACCCCTCCCCTGCCCCCCGCCACCCACCTGCCCCTGCTGGCCCTGCTGGCGACCGTGCTGATGGTCGGCAACGTGCTGCCCCGCGTCCGGCAGCCGCTGCCCCGCGCGTTCCTGGGCGTGCTGCTGGGCAACTGCGTGTGGCTGGGCGGCGACATCCTGGCCGCCATGACCCCCGACCCGCACACCCAGTGGACGCTGGGCGAGATGCAGTTCCTGGGCATCCTGACCGTGCCCGTGGCGTGGCTGGTCCTGGCCCTGCGGCACCTGCAGCCCGACCCAGAACCCGTCCCCCCCCGGCACCTGCTGGCCCTGCTGGCCGTACCGCTCCTCACCCTGGCCCTGATCCTCACGAACAGCCAGCACCAGCTGATCTGGCGCCTCCCCCCGGGCGGCCCGGCCACCTGGGAGACCGTGCAGCGCCTGCCGCTGTACTGGCTGACCGTCGTGGGGTACGCCAATGTGATGCTCGCCTGGGGTGCGGCGCGGCTGCTGCCCGCCTGGCGCGCCGCGCGGGGCGCCGAGCGCCACCAGATCACCGTGATGCTGTTCGCCATGCTGGCCCCCAGCCTCGCGAACGTGGCGTACCTGCTGGGCGCCCTCACGCTGCCCGGCGGGATCAGCCCGGTGCCGGTGATCCTGGCGGCCGGACTGGTGCCGGTGGCGTGGGCCATGCGGCACTACGGCCTGCTGCGCGTGGCCCCCCTGGTGCACCGCCAGATCGTGGAGCAGCTGGGCGATGCGGTGTTCGTGCTGGACACCCAGGGCCGCGTGCTGGACACGAACGGCCGCGCTGCCGCGCTGGCCGGCCAGCCGGCCCCGACACTGCGCGGCCGGCGGCTGACACAGGTGTTCCCCGGCTGGCCGGACCTCCCCGACGACCGCCCGGTGGAGTGGCGCCCCGGCGATCAGGTGTGGGAACTGCAGGGTTCCACGGTCCGCAACGCCCGCGGGGTGGCGCTGGGACAGGCGGTGGTGGCGCGCGACGTGACGGCCCGCGCGCACAAGCACGCCCGCGTGCAGCGCCTCGCGAACGAGGACACCCTGACCGGACTCGGCAACCGCCGGGCCTTCGAGGCGGACCTGGCCCGGGAAACGGCGCGGGCGTCCCGGCACGCGCTGACGATGGGCGTGGCGATGATCGACCTGGACGGCCTGAAGGCCGTGAACGACCTGCACGGCCACGCGCACGGCGACGCGCTGCTCTCGGCGTTCGGGCGGGCCCTGCCGGGCGCGTTCCGGCCCGAGGACCGCGCCTACCGCCTGGGCGGGGACGAGTTCGCGCTGCTGCTGGCCCACAGCGCCGTGGAGGGCGTGCCGGCCATTCACGAGCGGGTGGCCCAGGTGGTGCGGGACGTGCAGGACCGCGGCTTCCCGGAGATGGACGCCAGCGTGGGCGTGGCGTACTTCCCGGGGGACGGGCAGGGCGACGCCCTGGTGGCGGTGGCCGACGCGCGCATGTACGCCCAGAAGCTGGAGCGCCGCGCCGGCCGGACAGCGCCACGGGCCTGAGGGGAACCCGGGATTTCCGGGTTCCCCTCAGCGGCGCTGCGCGAATCAACTGGGCGGGTCAGTCGTGCGCGGCGGCGAACTCTCTGCTCTGCCCGAACTGCTGCGCCTCGGTGCTGCCGGCCAGGGCGGTGGTGCTGCTCTGCCCGCCGCCCGCGGCGGTGGACACCAGGTCGAAGTACCCGGTGCCGACCTCGCGCTGGTGCTTCACGGCGGTGAAGCCGCGGTCCTGGGCGGCGAACTCGCGTTCCTGCAACTCCACGAAGGCGCTCATCTGGCGGCGGGCGTAGCCGTACGCGAGGTCGAACATGCTCATGTTCAGCGCGTGGAAGCCGGCCAGGGTGATGAACTGGAACTTGTAGCCCATCTTGCCCAGTTCCACCTGGAATTTCGCGATGGTCTCGTCGTCCAGATTCTTCTTCCAGTTGAAGCTGGGCGAGCAGTTGTACGCCAGCAGCTTGCCGGGGAACTGGGCGTGTACGGCCTCCGCGAAGCGGCGGGCGTCGTCCAGGTTGGGCACGCTGGTCTCGCACCAGATCACGTCAGCGTAGGGGGCGTAGGCCAGGGCGCGGGAGATGGCCTGCTCGATGCCGGGGGTGACGTAGTAGAAGCCTTCCGGGGTGCGCTCGCCGGTGCAGAAGGGCCGGTCGTTCTCGTCCACGTCGCTGGTGAGCAGGTTCGCGGCGTCGGCGTCGGTGCGGGCGATCAGGACGGTAGGCACGCCGCTCACGTCCGCGGCGAGCCGCGCGGCGTTCAGGGTGCGGATGAACTGGGAGGTGGGGACCAGCACCTTGCCGCCCAGGTGCCCGCACTTCTTCTCGCTGGCGAGCTGGTCTTCGAAGTGCACGCCGGCCGCGCCCGCCTCGATCATGGCCTTCATCAGCTCGAAGGCGTTCAGGGGCCCGCCGAAGCCGGCCTCGGCGTCCGCGACGATCGGCACGAAGTAGTCGATGTCGTTCTTCCCCTCGCTGGTCTGGATCTGGTCGGCGCGGCGCAGGGTGTTGTTGATGCGTTTGACGACGTCCGGCACGCTGCTCGCCGGGTACAGGCTCTGGTCGGGGTACATCTGCCCGGCGTTGTTCGCGTCGCCGGCGACCTGCCACCCGCTGAGGTAGATGGCCTTCAGGCCGGCCTTGACCTGCTGCATGGCCTGGTTGCCGGTCAGGGCGCCCAGGGCGTTCACGAAGGGCTCGTCCTTCATCATGCGCCAGAGTTTCTGCGCGCCGTGCTTGGCCAGGGTGAACTCGATGGGCAGGCTGCCGCGCAGTTTCACGACGTCCTCGGCGGAGTAGTTGCGGCGGACGCCCTGCCAGCGTTCCTCGGTCTGCCAGGTCTTCTCCAGAATCTCGGCGGGGGTGCGGGGCGTGCGCAGCTGCTCGGGGGTGGTCATGGGGGTCCTCCTGGGGGTGTGGGGGGCGGTCCCGCGCCCGGGCGGGCGAAGGTGATGGGGGCTTTGAAAGGCTCGGGGCGCCGGGGGTGGGTCAGGTGAGGTGCTGGTAGCCGGGCACGGTCAGGAACTCCTCGAAGGTCTCCTGCGTGATCAGCGTCTGGAGCAGGGTGGCGGCCTCGCGGATGCGGGCTTCGCGCTCCGGCTGTTCACGGGTCAGGCGGTCGGCGTGCGCGTCAATCAGGCGGGTCAGGCCCTCGGGGGTGATGGGGGTGCCGTCCTCGGTGCGCTGCTCGGTGTGCGCCCACTGCCACAGCTGCGCGCGGCTGATCTCGGCGGTGGCGGCGTCCTCCATCAGGTTGTGGATGGGCACCGCGCCGCGCCCGTCCAGCCACGCCGCGAGGTACTGGATGCTGACGTCCACGTTGGTGTTCACGCCGCCTTCCGTGATCTTCCCCTGGGGCGGGCTGAGGAGGTCCGCGGCCGTGACGGTGAGGTCCAGCTGCTTGCCGCTCCCGATCTGGTTGGGCCCGGGCATCAGGCGGTCGAACACCTCGGTCGCCAGGGCGACCATGCCGGGGTGCGCGACCCAGGTGCCGTCGTGGCCGTTGGTGGCCTCGCGTTCCTTGTCCACACGCACCTGCTCGAAGGCCTGTTCGTTCTTCTGGGGGTCGCCTTTCACCGGGATGAAGGCGCTCATGCCGCCGATGGCGGGCGCGCCGCGCCGGTGGCAGGTGCGGATCGCGAGGCGGCTGTAGGCCTGCATCATGGGGGTCGCCATGGTGACCTGCGCCCGGTCGGGCAGGATGCGGTCGTGCCGGGTGCGGAACTTCTTGATGTAGCTGAAGATGTAGTCCCAGCGGCCGCAGTTCAGCCCGGCGGAGTGCTCGCGCAGCTCGTACAGGATCTCGTCCATCTCGAACGCGGCCAGGATCGTCTCGATCAGCACGGTGGCGCGGATGGTGCCCCGTTTCAGGTGCAGGTGATCCTCGGTGAAGGTGAACACGTCGTTCCACCAGCGGGCTTCCAGGTGCGATTCCAGCTTGGGGATGTAGTAGTACAGCCCGGTGCCCTGGCTGCGGCGCTCGTGGGCGTTGTGAAAGGCGTACAGCCCGAAGTCGAAGAGGCTCCCGGACAGCGCACGGTCCCCGAGGGCGGCGTGCTTCTCGTCCAGGTGCAGGCCGCGCGGGCGGACCAGCAGGGTGGCGGTCGTGGGGTTCAGGCGGTACGCCTTGCCCTCCGTGTCCAGGCGGATGGTGCGGCGCACGGCGTCCATCAGGTTCACCTGCCCGTCCAGGCAGTTGGTCCAGGTGGGGCTGTTGGCGTCCTCGAAGTCGGCCATGAACATGCGGGCGCCGCTGTTCAGGGCGTTGATGACCATCTTGCGGTCCACCGGGCCGGTGATCTCCACCCGGCGGTCCAGGAGGTCATCGGGCAGCGGGGCGATCTTCCAGTCCCCGGCGCGGATGTCGGCCGTCTCCGTTAGGAAGTCCGGGAGTTCCCCGGCGTCCAGGCGGTGCTGGCGGTCCTGGCGGGCGGCGAGCAGTTCCAGGCGGCGGTCGTCAAAGCGGTCGTGGAGTTCCTCGAGGAAGGCGAGTGCGCCGGCGGTCAGCACCCGGTCCGCCTGGGGGTGCGGCTGGTGCGTGATGCGGGTGCGGGTGGTCTGGGTCATGCGGTGCCTCCTGTGCCGTGCGGGCTGATGGGGGCATTGTGCGGACCGGCACCCTTCAAAAGAAGTGGTGTACCTCCGCGACCAGGAAGTACACCACTTTCACAGGTACACCACTTCAGGGGACGGGCACCCCCAGCCACCCGGCCAGTTCCCCCCGGAAGCGGTCATGCTGCTCGTGCGAGTACAGCAGGCCGTGAAAACCGGACGCTCGCGCCGCGTCGATGTTCTCCTGCACGTCGTCCACGAACGCCACCTGCCCGGCCGGCACGCCCATCGCCATCTCCAGCGCCGCGAACGCCTCCGGCGCCGGCTTCTTGTGCCCCAGCTCGTTGCTGAACACCAGCGCGTCGAACCGCGCGAACCGGGCGTCCCGCCGCAGGTGGTCGCTCACGACCGGGTAGTTGTTGCTCAGCAGCCCCACCCGCACCGCCTGCGGCAGGCCTTCCAGCGTGGCGTACATGGGCCCATTGTCGTGAATGCTGCCCAGGTACAGCGGTTCGAACGCCTCGTACGGCAAGGTCACGCCCGTCTCCTGCGCCAGCACGTCATAGAACTGCGGCAGGCTCCAGGCGCCCACCTCCAGCTGCCGCACGTGCCGGAAGTAACTCTCGCGCACCCGGTCCACCGGCACGCCCGCCCGCTCCGCGAGGTTCTGCGTGCTGCGCCCGTCGAAGGTCCCCACCGTGAACACGCCGCCCCAGTCGAAGGCGACGTGCCGCTCCTGCCCTGCTGCTGTCATGCCCCTATTGTTCCGCCGGGCCCCCAAGCGCGCAGGACAGCTGTGCAGACCAACCGGCCCAGGACGACGTTCAGTCCCCGCGCAGCAGCAGACCGCGCCGGTCCCAGGCGTCCACGTTCCGGCGGTGCAGCCGCTCCCAGGCGGCCGCCCAGCCGCCCTCCGCCGGCAGTTTCAGGCCGCGGCCGTGGCGCGCCAGGTGCAGGCGGTGGGCCTCCAGCAGCTCCGGCAGGGCCGCGCCGGGCAGGTGCCGCACCGCCACCAGTTCGGTGGGCACCGGCGAGGGCAGCGCCGGCCGGTTGGTGGTCAGGACGCCTTCCACCCCGCTCGCGTCGTCCCGCAGCCAGCTCAGCACCTCCACGAAGGGGGGCGCGTCACGCCCGTCGGAAGATTCGTCCCAGCGCACCGTCACGGCCGTGTCCGAGCCGAGCAGGTAACCGCAGGCGTGAGAGAACCGGCGCTCCAGGGACAGCTGGCAGGGGCCCTGCGCGGCGGCGCCCAGCGCCCCCAGCGCAGCATGCAGGTCATTCAGGGCGCGGGTCTGGCCGGGCGTGGCCCCCCACCCCTGCCCCGGCTGGCCGGACCCGGGCGCCGCCCAGGGGTCCAGCGGCCACACCGGGCCGGGCAGCGGGCGGGCTTCCAGGCGGGCGCGGCTGACCTCCGGGTAGCGGGCCTGCAGGGCCTCGTCGCCCAGGAGTGCGGCGAGTTCCGCGTCACTCAGGGCGGCAAGGTTCAGTCGGACAGGCACGCCCAGCAGGATAGCGGCCCGCCGGCCCGCGCGGCACGTCCCACGCGGGCTCCTATACTCGGGGCACATGACGGCCGTGAACGACGACAGCCCCACCTACTCCCGGGACGTGCGCCACGTCGCCCGGCACCTCCTCGCCCACCCGGGCCCCATCGTGATCCTCACCCACGAGAACCCCGACGGGGACGCCGTGGGCAGCGTCCTCGGCCTGAGCCGCGCCCTGCGCAGCCTCGGGAAGACCACCCTGCCGGTCACCGCTCCGCCCCGCTACCTGCGCTTTCTCGCGCAGGAAGGCGAACTGCTGCCCAGCCTGGAGGCGTGGCCGGAGGAGGCGCTGCTGGCCGTGCTGGACGTGGACAACAACGACCCGATGCGGGTGGCGGGCGCGGACGTCGCGGCCTTCCAGGGCGACGTCGTGAACGTGGACCATCACGGCACGAACGCGCGGCGCGCGACCGCCGGCGTGGTGGACCCCAGCAAACCGGCTGCGGCCATGATGGTCACGGACGTGATCCTGGCGATGGGCGTCACGCTCACCGAGGAGATCGCCACGCCGCTGATGCTGGGCCTGATCACCGACACCGGCAGTTTCCGGTTCGAGAGCGTCACGCCCGAAGCCTTCGACTGCGCGTCGCAGCTGCGGGCCGCCGGGGCGCGGCTGGGCTGGCTGAACGACAACCTCGCGCAGAACCCGCACTCGTACTACCTGCTGATGCGGGAGATGCTGGGCAGCCTGGAATTCCTGCACGGCGGACAGGTGGTGCTCGCCCGCGTGGACGCCGAGATGCTGGAGCGCGCCGGGGCGACCTGGGAGGAAGTGGAGAGCTACGTGAGCCTGCTGCGCAACGCCGAGGGCAGCGTGCTGGCCGTGATGGTCAAGGACTACGGCGACCGCGTGAAGGTGTCCCTGCGCTCCCGCGGCGGCGTGAGTGCGCAGAACGTGGCCGTGCAGCTCGGCGGGGGCGGGCACGTCCCGGCCGCCGGAGCGACCGTAAGCGCCCCCTACGCCGTGGCCCGGCCGCAGCTGGACGCGGCGATCGCGGAGGAACTCAGTCGGGTGAGCCGGACCGCGCCGTCCTGAGCGGGGCCGGTGCCGGGCCGAGCACGCGGCGGATGCCGGCCGTGATCCACGCGAACGCCCGCCGGGTGTTCGGCATGGTGTAGGTCTGGTCCGCGCCGTGCTGCATGAAGGCGTACACCACGTGCCGGCCGTCGTCCGTGCGGACGTACCCGGTGTACGTCAGGAGCCGCCAGCCGTTGCCCCCCTTCCCGCCGAACGCCGCGACGCGGCCTTTCAGGGCGGCGTCGATGGGCGTGCGGCCGTACCCGCGGGCCAGCACGTCCTGCTGCCAGGCCAGGGCCCGCGCGGACAGGCCCGGACGCAGGTACTCGTGCGTGAGCAGCGTGGCGAACTCGTACGGGGTGCTCACGTTCAGCGCCGCCAGGTCGTCCTCGGGGCGGTGGCGCCGCTCGAAGTACTCGTCGAGTTTGCGCTGCAGGTAATCCGAGCGGTACGCCTGCGCGTCCCGGTCGATCAGGGCGGCCAGCCGCTCGCGGTCCGCGCCGCGCGCCGCCGCCCAGCGGCCCGTGCCGTTGAAGGTCTGCGACAGGCCCGCCTGCGCCACCCACCAGTCCCGGGTGGGCAGGATCAGGCGGGTGCGGCACAGGCCCAGGTCGTCCGCCAGCGCCTGCACGCGTTGCAGGCCCACGCGGCGGTGCAGGATGTCGGTGGCGGTGTTGTCGCTGAACTGGATCATGCGGCTGGACAGCTCGCGCACGCTGGTGCCGTCGTACGGGTAGTCCCCCAGGCTCTGGTTCTGGCGGGTCACGTCGAAGCGCTCGGTGGGCGAGAGGCGCCCGGCGTCGAATTCCTTGAGCACCGCCCACAGCACGGCCTGCTTGTACGTGCTCGCCAGCGGGAACACGCTGTCCGCGTTGGTGCCCACCGCGCGGCGCACGGCCAGCGTGGCCGGGTCCACCTCCGCCACCCACAGGCCCAGCCGGCCGCTGAGCGGGAAGGGCGGCGGCGGGGCCTTTTCCACCTCAGGGGCGGGGAGCAGGCAGTCGTCCGGAGCCAGGGTGCCCGGCGTGCCTGAGGCGTCTCCGGCGGGCCGGGCGCTCACGGTGGCGGGCGCCGACGCGCCCGTCTCGGGCCGGCCACCCGCGGTGGAGGTCGCCGGCGTGCCGGCGATGCGGATCGCGGCCGCCACCGGCGCGCTCACCTGCCGCTCCGTGCCGACCGGGCCAGGCCGGCAGCCCGTCAGCAGCCCCGGCAGCAGGCAGGCGAGGGCCAGCGCGACCCTCGCCCGGGCGCGGGGCCGTTCAGGCATTCAGGGGTTCCATCACCACGCCGTACGTGCCGGGGCCGGCGTGCGTGGCGATCACCGTGCCGAACGCGTGGTCGCCCATGTCCTCGAAGTCCAGGCCGGCCAGCCCGGCGCGCAGTTCGTCCACGTTCGCCTGCCCGCCCTCCGTCCGCACGAACGCCAGCCGGCAGCGGCCGTGACCCTCAATGTACTTGTGGGTGGCGTCCACGATGTCCTGAATGGCCTTCTTCTGACCGCGGGCGCGGCCGCCGGACTCCACGCGGCCGTCCCGGACGATCAGGATCGGCTTGATGTTCAGCAGGCCGCCCAGCAGCGCCGCGCCGCCCCCGATGCGCCCGTTGAGCTTGAGGAATTCCAGCGTCTCCACGGTGAAGCGGATGCTGCCCAGCCCGGCCAGGCGGTCGAGTTCCGCGACGATTTCCGGCACGGCCTTGCCTTCCTGCAGGCGCTGGGCGGCGCGGATCACGCGCAGGCCCAGGCCCATGCTGACCGTGCGGGTGTCCACGACCGTCACGCGGTCCCCGAACTCCTGCGCGGCCAGCCGGGCGCTGCCGACCGTGCCGGACAGCTGCCCGCTGATGTGGATGCTCAGCACGTGATCGGCGGTTTCCAGTGCGCGGGCGTACACCTCGGTGAATTCCGCCGGGCTGGGCTGCGAGGTGCTGGGGGTCTTCTTCCCGGCTTTCAGGCCGGTGAAGAGGGCCTCGGGGGTGATTTCCAGGCCGTCCTTGTGCATCTTCCCGTCGAACAGGACGTACAGGGGAACGCTGGTGACGCCGTACTGGGCGCAAAGGGCGGGACTCAGGTCACTCGTGGAGTCCGTGACGACGGCAACACTCATGCGGTGAATCATACCGTGAACGGAACCTTAATCCCCGGCCCCTCCGGGAGATGAAAAAGCGGGGTCGGGGCAAGGGAACACCCGTCTCCCCTGCCCCGCCCGGCACTGCTGAGTTCAGTCCTTCTTCTTGGGCACCCACTTCTTCCGGCCGCCGACGCCGGGCTCGCTGGTGGCCTGTTCGCCCTCCTCCAGCAGGTTCTCCCCGACCTGTTCCAGGTGCACGTGCTCGGTGATCGGTGCGGGCTCGGCCTGAGGGGCGGCCTCCACGGGCTCCACGGGCTGCGGGGGGGTCGTGGTGGCCTTCGGCGTCCATTTCTTCCGTTCGCCCGTGGCGGGGGCCACTTCTGTGGGCTCCGGGTTGATCGGGGCGGGCGCCATGGGCTCCACCGGTTCGGGCTGAGGAGAGGCCACGATCACGTCGGCGGCCGGTGCGGCCACTTTCGGCGCCCACTTCTTCCGTTCCCCGGGGGCTGCGGTGGCCGGGCTGGCGGCGGCTTCGGCGGGCGAGGCCGCGGGCGTGGGTGTGAGCTCTTCAGCACCTTCCTTCGCGGGGGCAGCCCGGGGCTTCCAGGCTTTCCGGCCGCTGGCCTCCGCGCCCTCGGTCGGGGTGGGCTCGGCCACGGGAGGCGTGACGGGAGCGGGTTTCACGTCATCGCCGCCGGCCTTCGGTTTCCACGCCTTGCGGGCAGGAGCCGCGTCGGTGGACGAAGTGGGCGTCGCCGTGGTGTCCGTTGCGGTTGGAGCGGCCTGCACGTCGTCGGTGGCGGCGCGGGGCTTCCAGCTCTTGCGAACGGGCGCTTCGGGGGCCGGTGCGGCTTCCGGGGTGGGGGCCTGCACCACGTCGTCCCGCTGGGGCTGCGCCGCGCCCGGCTTCCAGGCCTTGCGGGTGCCTGCAGCGGGGGCCGCGTCGTCGCCGGTCACCGTGTCCTTGGGCTTCCAGGCTTTACGCGCCGTGACTTCCTCGGGGTGCGCGGCCTGCGGTTCGGGGTGGGTGCCGTCGCTGCCGCGGGGGCTGCCGGGCTGGTGGTTGATGAAGTCCGCGTTCGTCTCCCCGGCGACGGGCGTGCCGCTGGCGGGGTGCGCGCCGGTGCGGTGCATGGGTGTCAGGGCGTTGGGGGCGCTGGCGAATTCCGGCTGGTGGAGGGGGCTGGCGTCCGGCAGGGGGCCGGTGGGGGTCAGGTGGGTGCCGGTGGCGCGTTCCACGCTTTCCAGGAGCAGTTCGGCGACGTCCTTGACGATGATGTCGTCCCGGCCGGCTTTCTCCGGGGTGCTGTTCATCATGGATTTGCAGAAGGGGCAGCCGACCGCGACGACCTTCTCCGGCTGGCCTGCCTCGTAGGCGCGGGCGTTCGCGGCGGCGGTGTCCAGGCGGGCCTGGAGTTCCCGGAAGCGGTTGTCGCTGACGCGTTCGCGGCCTTCTTCCTCTTCCTTCCAGAACTGGGCGCCGCCGGCGCCGCAGCAGAAGCTGTTCTCGCGTTCACGTTCCAGCTTCAGAACCTCGCCGGCCATGCGGGTGATCAGTGTGCGGGGGGCGTCGTACACGCCGTTGTGCCGGCCCAGGTAGCAGGGGTCGTGGTACGTGACATCCGCGTGCAGTTCGGCGGTGGGGAGTTTCCCGAGCCGCACGAGCTCCTCGAGGTACTCGGTGTGGTGGATGGTGCGGTAGTCACCGCCGAGTTGCCGGTACTCGTTGCCGATGGCATTCATGCAGTGCGGGCAAGTGGCGACGATCAGCTTGGGCGCAACGGTGTTCAGCGTCTCCACGTTCTCCGCGGCGAGCTGCTGATACAGGAACTCGTTCCCGGCGCGGCGGGCGCTGTCGCCAGTGCAGGCTTCCTTCTTGCCCAGCACGGCGTAGTTCACGCCGGCCCGGTCGAGCAGCTGCACGAAACTGCGCGCGACCTTCTGCGCGCCCGGATCGTAACTGGCGGCGCAGCCCACCCAGTAGATGACGTCCGGTTCCGGGTTCTCGTCGATGGTGGGGACCTTCAGGCCCTCGGCCCATTCCATGCGCTTGTCCCGGCTGATGCCCCAGGGGTTGCTGGCGCGTTCCATGCCGCGGAAGGCGGTCTGAAGCTGCGGGGGGAATTCGCCGGCGACCATTACCTGGTGGCGGCGGATGTCGATGATGTCGAGCATCTGCTCGTCCTGCACCGGGCAGACCTGCATGCACGCGCCGCAGGTGGTGCAGGCCCACACGCTTTCCTCGTTGATGGCGTATTCCAGCAGGGGGCGGTCGGTGGGGGCGCCGGCCTCGAACGGCACGGGTTTCAGCGTGAACGGCGTGTGCTGCGCGGCGATCACGTTCAGTTCCATGCGCTTGTTGATTTCCAGCGCGGCGGGCGACAGGGCCTTGCCGGTGGCGTTGGCCGGGCAGACGTCCTGGCAGCGGTTGCACTGGATGCAGGCGTAGGCGTCCAGCAGCCGGGGCCATTCCAGGTCCTCCAGTTTCTCCACGCCCAGCTTGGGTTCTTCCTGCTCCATCGCCTCGGCGAGGCCCTTCATGGGGGGAATCACGCCGCTGCCCACGGGGCGTTTCAGGGCGTAGTTCACGGGCGCCATGAAGATGTGGATGTGCTTGCTGAAGGGGAAGTACGCCAGGAACGCCAGGATGCTGCCCAGCGCGCCCCAGAACCCGAAGAGACGCAGGCCTTGGATGGCACCCTCGCTCAGGTTGCCGAAGGCGGCGCTGCCCAGCAGGGTGCTGAAGGGCTGCAGCCAGTCGTACTGTCCGCTGTGCAGCCGGGCTTCCTCGACCATCTTGGCGGCGTTGCCGAGGATGCGGCTGCCGACGTGGAACAGGATGAAGCTGGAGACGATCAGGCTGTCGCGCTTGATGTACCCGTGTTCCACGGCGGGGTGCAGCAGGGTCTTCTCGGTGAAGCGGAAGTCGCGGCGGGAACGGCCCCAGATTCTGCGGTACAGCAGGCCCAGCACACCCACCAGCACGCCGAAGCTGAGCAGGTCCGCCAGGACGTTGTACACGGCCCCGAGAGGGTTGGCGGAGCTGATGCTGAAGTGCAGGTAGCCTTCCAGGCCGTCGATGACGTTCACGAGCAGGTAGTACGTGAAGCCGTAGAAGATGAAGCTGTGCAGGACGCTGATCCACGGGCGGCGCCGGAAGGTGCGTTCCTGCGTGAGGCTGGTCCACAGGGCGTAGCCGATGCGCTGCGGGGCATCATTCCAGCGCCATTCGCTGGCGGCCGCGCCGCGCCGGATGCGCAGGTACAGGCGGTAGAAGCCGTACAGGCCGATGCCGCCCGCAACCAGGGCGAAGATTAGGAACAGGATTTTATGCGTCAGGGGCAGCACGGGGGGTGTCCTCCGGGGATGGTGTGGGGTGGGGCCCACAGCAGGAAATTGAACCGAGTCCAGGTATCGGGCTGAGTATAGAGGCACGGCAGGCGACGCACGGTAATCAGAGGGCCGAAATCAACACCCTGAGGGTATACCGGCCATCCCATCCCCGGCCCGCACGGCAGAAGCGCGTGTCACCACTAGCAGTAAACCTATGAGCACCCTCTCCTTACCCTGGCCGGGCAAACTGGCGTGCCACCACCATCCCTCAAATGTATGCTGGGCACTCCGGGTGTTAGGTTTTTCCCTTCCGCCATCTCGCATTCCCTGGAGGCTGCCATGAAGAAATCCGTCCTGCTCGCGCCCCTGACCCTCGCCCTCGCCCTGGTGGCCTGCACCGGACCCCAGGCCCCCCAGCCGCCCGCCGGGCCCACCCCCGCCAAGGCCAGCGTGAACGGTTACGTGGTGAACGCCGACCAGAGCGTGAACCTGAACGTCAGCGCACTGGACAGCCAGGACACCGTGCTCACCAGCGGCACAATCAGCGACATCACCGTCACGGACACCGCGCTCGCCCAGGGCCCGTTGGGGCTCCAGGCGGCCCCGGCCGTCACCGCCAGCAAGTGCGGCGACATCACCAGCGTCAGCGGGGACTTCAGGGCCGGCATCCTCCTCGACGCCAGCGGCTCCATGGCCGACAACGACCCGGAGAAGAAACGCGCCGAGGCCGCCAAGCTGTTCATCGACCGGCTCAGCGGCACAGCCGCCGCTGCTGTCACTTCTTTCAGCGGGTACGACGCCACCAGCCCCTACACGGAACTGACCGTGCACCAGGACTTCACCACCGACAAGGGCGCCCTGAAAGGGGCCGTGGATGAGGCCGCGGTGGCCGGAGGCGGCACGCCGCTGTGGGAGGCCACTCAGGAACTCGTGCAGTTCGTGAGCACCAAGACCGGCAACCGCGTCGGCGTGGTCCTCACGGACGGCGCCGCCAACGGCACGGACAACCTTGCGCCCGCCATCGCCGCCGCGAAGGCCGCCGGGATGCGCCTGTTCATGATCGGCCTGGGCTCACCCGACGACCTGGACACCGCGGACATGCAGCAGGCCGCGCAGCAGACCGGCGGCACGTACGCCCTGGCGAACGACGCGGCCGCCCTGAACACCGCGTTCGGCGGGGTGTTCAACGCGACGCAGGGCGCCGGGTGCATCAAGCTTGTGGTGCAGCCTGCGCCCACTGCCGGGCAGATCCTGAGCGGCAAGGTGAACTTCAGGGTGAACGGCGCGGCGCTCAGCGCGCCCTTCAGCGTCCAGTACTGAACTCCCGTCCAGACCGGCCCGGTTCACCTCGTGGTGGGCCGGGCCTCTGCGCATGAGGGTCCCCTCAACCCGGCTTCACACCGCACCCCGCGCTTGCCCCGGCCGGTCAAACGCCCTAGCGTGAGGGGGTGAGCCTGACCCCCGCCGAACTGCAAACGTACCTGAGCGCCCTGATCACCGGGAACCTGAAGCTCTCCACCATGATCTGGGGCCCGCCCGGCGTGGGCAAGAGCAGCATCGTGCAGCAGATCGCGCAGAAGCACGGCCTGGAGTTCGTGGACGTGCGCCTCTCCCAGCTGGCCCCCACCGACCTGCGCGGCCTGCCCGTGCCCGAAGCGGACGGGCAGGGCAGCGGCGTGAGCAAGTGGTACCCGCCCGAGTTCCTGCCGCGCGGCGGGCACGGCATCCTGTTCCTGGACGAGGTGAACATGGCCCCGCCCACCATGCAGGGCATGGCGCAGCAGCTGATCCTGGACCGCCGGGTCGGCAGTTACGAACTGCCTGAAGGCTGGTTCGTGTGGGCGGCCGGGAACCGCAAGGAGGACCGCGCCAGCGTGTTCGACATGCCCGCGCCGCTGGCCAACCGCTTCCTGCACCTCACCACCCGCGCCGACTTCGACTCCTGGCGCAACTACGCGCTGGGCCGCGGCCTGCACGAGCACGTCATCGCGTTCCTGACCTTCCGCCCGGAACTGCTGCACCGCCTGGACGCCACGCAGCCCGCCTGGCCCAGCCCCCGCGCGTGGGAGATGGCCTCCCGCCTGCACCGCGCCGGCCTGGACACCGCGCCCGCCATCGGGGAGGCCGCCGGCGCGGAATTCAGCGCGTTCGTTCGCCTGTACGAGCAGCTTCCGGACCTGGGCCTGGTGCTGGAAGGCCAGGGCACCGGCCTGCGCCTCCCGGACGAACCCAGCGTCCGCTACGCCGCCGTGGTGGGCCTCGCCGCCCGCGCGAACACCGCCGACGAGGCCTACCACGCCTTCACGTGGCTGGCCGACGCCGGCGGCCCCGAATGGCTGCAGCTGTACGTCGCCACGTTGGTCAGCAAGTTCCAGGCCATCGGGCAGCTCGGGGAACTCGCGGGCCTGATCGGCCGCGACGCCCGCCTCGCGGACCTCGTGCAGGGCACGCTCGCCATGACCGAGGTCTGAGGTGACCAGTCCCTCTGGCGGCACGGAAGGGCCGGGGCAGCTGACGCCCGCGCAGTTTCAGGGCCTGATCAGCGGCGCCCGGCTGCGGCTGCGCAGCAAGTCGGCGTTCTTCGCCACGCTGCTCCTGCACGCCGAGTTCGTGCCGTCCCGCGAGGTCGCGGCCGCCGGCACGGACGGCGAACGGGTGTACGTGAACCCGGAAGTCGCCGCCAGCCTCCCCCGCGACGTGCTGGACGGCCTGCTGCTGCACGAGGTCCTGCACGCCGCCCTGTCGCACCCGCAGCGGCGCGGCCCGCGCGAGAAGAAACGCTGGAACAAGGCCGCTGACCTGATCGTGAACGGCATGGTGGACGCCGCCGGCCTTCCCACGCCCCCCAATTCCCGCCGTGACGAGCACCTGGAAAAACTCAGTGTGGAGGAGGTGTACACCGCCATCGAGGCCGAAGGGGACGGCGACGGGGACGAGGGTGACGACCTGCTGGACGGCCCGCCCAGCGACGCCCCCGGCAAACCGGGCAAACCCGGCGGAAACGCTCAGCGCCAGTGGCAGCAGGCCATGGCCCAGGCCCGCAGCGTGGACGCCATGAGCGGCGGTCAGGGCCACGACCCCCTCGGCGCCCACCGCGAACTTCAGCGCCTCGCCCCTGCCCGGCTGGACTGGCGCGCGCACCTGTGGCGTTTCCTGGCCCGCACGCCCGTGGACTTCGGCGGTTTCGACCGCCGCTTCGTGGGCCGCGGCCTGTACCTGGAGGCGCTGGACGACGAGAGCATCACTGCCCTGATCGCCGTGGACACCAGCGGCAGCGTGGACGACGACGCCGTGCGCGCCCTGGTCGGCGAGGTCCAGGGCGTGCTCGGCGCATACCCGCACGTGAAGGCCGTGCTGTACTACGCCGACACCGAAGCCTACGGCCCCTACGACCTGCGCCCCGGGGACGCCATTCCCGACCCCGTGGGCGGCGGCGGCACCGACTTCCGCCCCGTCTTCGCGCTCGTGGACGAACACGAACCGGACGTCATCCTCTACCTCACCGACGGGTACGGTGACTTCCCCGAGCAGGCGCCCCGCCCGCCCACCCTGTGGGTCGTGCCACCTGGCGGCCTGGAAGACGAAGGCTTCCCCTTCGGTGAGGTGCTCCGGCTGGAGGAGTAAGGGAGATACCCGTTTCCCGCCGTGGGGCCGTGTCCTGCCCTGATCTGCGAGAATCCCGGGGTGACGTTTTCTGATCTGGACCCTCGTTCGTTGACGGCGTTGGGCGTGGAGGGGGCGCTGGAGGCGGCGGGCAGTGCGCGGGCGACGGCGGAGCTGCTGTCGGGCCTGAGTGCGCATCCGGACGTGCGGGTGCGCGCGGCGGTGGCGCGGCACCCGAACAGCCCGGTGGAGGTGCTGTCGGCGCTGGCGGCGGCGTACCCGGCGGAGGTGCTGGGGAATCCGGGGTTGCCGCTGATGCGGCTGGCGCGGCCGAACCTGCTGGGCGTGTTTCCGGCGGAGGGCATGATCGCGCTGCTTTCGCAGCCGGGCGTGCCGGGGTGGGTGCTGGACGGGGCGCTGCGGCACGACGATTTTCAGGTGCGCACGGCGCTGGCGGGGCACCCGGACCTGTCGGCGGAGCGGGTGGCGGCGCTGGCGGCGGATGCCGGGTGGCAGATCCGGGAGGCGGTGGCGAAGCGGCCGGCCCTGCCGGCGACGCTGGTCCGGCAGCTGGCGGGAGACGACGATTATGACGTGCGTAAGGCCGTGGCGGCGCGGGAGGACCTGCCGGGCGAGCTGCTGCGGGCGTTCGTGCGGGACAGTCACGGGATGGTGCGGGCGAGTGTGGCGCGGCGGCTGGACCTGCCGCTGGACTGCCTGCTGACCCTGGCGGCGGATGAGGACGTGGACGTGCTGGGCACGCTGGCGCGGCGGGTGGACCTGCCGCGGAGTGTGCGGGAGTGGCTGTCCACGCACGAACTGGACAGCGTGCGGGCTTCGGCGTTGCAGGGGTGGAAGGTGCGGCCGCAGTGGCTGGTGCGGGCGGAGCGGGATGCGGAACCGGAGGTGCGGGCGGCGCTGGCGCGCCGGCCGGACGCGGCGCCGGAGATTCTGGTGCGGCTGGCGCATGACGAGTCGGAGTCGGTGCGGCGGGCGCTGCTGGAGCGCAGTGACCTGCCGGACGGGGCGGTGCTGGCGCTGGCGGCGTCGCCGGAGGCCGACATCCGGCTGCACATTGCGAGCGCGGAGGGAATTTCGGGTGCGGTGATGGACGCATTGCTGGAGGACCCGGACGCGAACATCCGCACCGTGCTGGCGGTCCGGCCGGACGTGGGCGAGGCGCGGCTGCTGCGGCTGGCGGGGGACACGAACGCGGAGGTGCGGCGGGCGGTGGCGTACGCGGAGCAGCCGGGCGCGGAGGTCCTGGTGCGGGTGGCGCGGGACGGGAACGCGGGGGTGCGGCGTGCGGCGGCCATTCACCCGGCGCTGCCGGCGGCGCTGGTGGAGGTCCTGGCGGGCGACCCGGATGAGGGGGTGCGGCTGGCGGTGGCGGGCCGGGCGGACCTGCCGGAGGACGTGCGCGCGCGCCTTCAGGCGGATGTGGATGCCAGCGTGCGGGAGGAGGCCGGCGGCTGAGGCCGTTGACCAGTGGAGCGGGACGGGGTGGGGTCCGCCTCGCGCTCGTTCAGTGATTCCCTTAACCTGCTGAACGAATGACGTCTTCCCTCCTCGATCTCGATGCCCTGACCGCCCGCGTACTGCGTGGAGAACCCCTGACTCCAGCGGAGGGCCTGGCGGTCCTGAACGTACCGGACACCGACACGCTGAAGCTCGTGGACGCCGCGTGGCGCGTGCGGCGTGAGACGTTCGGGGACACCGTGAAGGTGAACGTCCTGCTGAACGCGAAAAGCGGGCTGTGCGCCGAGGACTGCACGTACTGCTCGCAGGCGAAGGGCGCGGACACCGGCATTCCCCGTTACCGGGTGCGCACCCCGGAGGAGATGCTCGCGGACGCCCGGCGGGCCGAGGAGGCGGGCGCGCAGCGGTACTGCATCGTGCTGTCCGGGCGCGGCGGCACCTGGGGCGAGGTGCGGCAGGTCGCGGAGGCCACCCGGCAGATCAAGGCGAACACAGGCCTGGAGGTGTGCGCCTGCATGGGCCTGCTGCTGGGCGAGGACGGGCAGCGCAAGGCCCACGCCCTGCGGGAGGCCGGGGTGGACGCCTACAACCACAACCTGAACACCCACGAGGACCATTACGCGGACATCTGCTCCACGCACACCTACGCGGACCGGGTGGAGACCCTGACGCACGCCGCGGCGGCCGGCATGAGCACCTGCTCTGGGGTGATCGTGGGTCTGGGGGAAACGCCGGAGCAGATCGTGGACCTCGCGCTGACGCTGCGGGCCCGCCGCGCGGACTCCATTCCGGTGAACTTTCTGATGCCCATCGCCGGCGCGGCCCTGGACGGCGCGCAGACCACCGTGCACTTTACGCCGTGGTGGTGCCTGCGGGTGCTGGCGCTGTTTCGCCTGACGAACCCGCGCGCGGAACTGCGGGCCTCGGCCGGGCGGGAGCTGCACCTGCGCAGCCTGCAACCGCTGGCGCTGCTGATCGCCAACTCGATCTTCCTGGGCAACTACCTGACGGAGGAGGGACAGGCCGCGCAGGCCGACTGGGCGATGCTGGCCGACCTGGGCCTGCGTCCGGCGACGGGGGCGGCCGCGCAACTGGTGGTCACCGCGGGCTGAACTCATCGGTGCGGACCGGGGCGCAGCCCCCCGCCGGGGGAGACATGCGCCTGACCCTGGACTGCGTACAATGAGGCCCGCATGAAAAGAAACCTGACCCTGATCGGCCTGGCCCTCAGCCTCGCCAGCTGCACCAGCCTCACTGGTTCCGGCATCGAGGAAGTGACGGTCATCGGCCTGAACGACTTCCACGGCAACCTGGAGGCCACCACCTTCGCGGGCGTGATGATTCCCGACCCGAACGATCCCACCAAACAGGTGCGCCTGACCACGGGCGGCGTGGAGGTCATCGGCGGCTACCTGGACACCGAACGCGCGAAGAACCCCAACCTGGCGTTCGTGGGGGCCGGGGACCTGATCGGCGCGTCCCCCATCACCAGCAGCCTGCTGCGGGACGAGCCCAGCGTGATCGCGCTGAGCAAGCTGGGCATGAAGGCCAGCAGCCTCGGCAACCACGAGTTCGACCAGGGCCTCAAGGAGCTGCTGCGCATGCAGAACGGCGGCTGCGACAGCAACGACATGGCCAAGGCCTGCAAGTTCGAAAACCCCTACCCCGGCGCCGGCTTCCAGTGGCTGGGCGCGAACGTGGTGGACAAGGCCAGCGGCCAGCCCGTCTTCAAGCCGTACCTCATCCAGCAGGTCGGCGCGGCGAAGATCGCGTTCATCGGCGCCGTCACGAAGACCACGCCCACCATCGTCAGCCCGGACGGCGTGTCCACCCTGGCCTTCCTGGACGAGGCGAGCAGCGTGAACAAGTACGTGCCGGAACTGAAGGCCAAGGGCGTGGACGCGATCATCATGCTGATCCACGAGGGCGGCACCAGCAAGGATGGCTTCGACAAGCCCGCCTGCGGCACCCTGACCGGCCCCATCGCGGACATCGTGAACAAACTCGACCCGCGCGTGGACGCCGTGATCAGCGGCCACACCCACCAGGGGTACAACTGCGTCGTGAACGGCCGCACCGTCATTCAGGGCGACTTCTACGGGCACCTGCTGCAGCGCCTGGACATGACCGTGGACACCCGCTGGCACAAGGTCACCAGCATCCGCGCGGCGAACGTCGTGATGGACACCCGCAGCACGCCCAAGAACGCCGAGATGACCGCCCTGGTCACGCGCGCCAAGACCCTCACGGACGCCGTGAAGAGCCAGCCGGTCGGCACGCTGGCCACGGCCAGCATCCTGCGCGCCGCGAACCCTGCCGGCGAGAGCGCCCTGGGCGACGTGATCGCCGACTCGCAGCTGGCCGCCACCGCCGACCGCGGCGCGCTGATCGCGTTCATGAACCCCGGCGGCATCCGCGCGGACCTGAACGCGACGGGTGGCGGCACCACCGCCACCTTCGGCGACCTGTTCGCCGTGCAGCCCTTCGGGAACACGCTGGCCGTGATGGACCTGACCGGCGCGCAGATCAAGGAGCTGCTGGAGCAGCAGTTCGACAACCCCAACCCCGGCAGCAACCGCATCCTGCAGGTCAGCAAGGGCTTCACGTACAGCTACGACAGCACCGCGCCCAAGGGCAGCAAGGTGGACCCGGCCAGCATCAAACTGAACGGCGTGACCCTGGACCCCGCCAAGACCTACCGCGTGACCATGAACTCCTTCCTGGCGACCGGCGGGGACAACTTCGTGGCGTTCAAGAGCGGCGTGAACGTGCTGCAGCTCCCGAACCTGGTGGACGTGGACGCCTTCCTGGCGTACGTGAAGGCCAACCCGAACCTGGCGGGCGGCGCGCAGGACCGCATCATCAAGAGCAAGTAAGCCTGCTTCAGCGCGCGGACGGCCCCGGGATTCCGGGGCCGTTTTCGCTGCGCTGCGTCAATTGGCGGATGTGGCGCGCGGCGCGGTCCGGAACACTGGCGCGGTGAGCGATCTGAGGCTGCTGGTGAACGACGCGGTGTTCGCGGTTCGGGCGGCGCTGCTGTGCCAGAGGAACGGCCAGCTGCTGGTGGAGGCCGGGGACTACCCCTTCCGGAACCTGCCGGGCGGCGCCCTTCATACCGGGGAGACGCTGGCGCAGGGCGCGGCCCGCGAGTGGCTGGAGGAGACGGGCGTGCCCGCCGGACCGCTGGCCCTGGCGGGCCTTGTGGAGAATTTCTTTACCCTGAAGGGCCGGCGCTGGCACGAGTTGGGCGTCTACTACCACGTCCCTGCCCCAGACGCCCTGCCGGTGACGGCCTTCCGCGTGGCGGACCAGGCCGCCAACCACCTGGAGTGGACCGACCCGCATGCGGAGAGCGGGACACCCATCTACCCCACGGCGGCCCTGCCTCTGCTGGGTGTACCGGAGGGCGAGTTCCGGCACGTCATTCATCACGAGGGCGCCAGCGTGCCCGGGCCGGACCTGCGGCTGGACGTTCACGGGACGGAGGTGCAGGTGCGCGTTCACCTGCTCTTCGTTCAGGACGGGCACCTGCTGACGAACACGGTGCCGGGGTCCGGCTTCTGGTTTCTGCCGGGCGGGTCCGTGCAGCTGCACGAGGACAGCCGCAGTGCCGCCCACCGCGAGTTTTTCGAGGAGACGGGCGTGCCGGCCGCCTCGGCGCGGCTGGTCGGCCTGATCGAGGGCTTCGATCCTGCCCGGGGCCGCCAGCAGCTGGGGCTGTGTTACCTCGTTGAGGCAACCGGGCCGCTGCCAAGCGAGGGCAGCCGCGTGCGGGACGCCGGGCAGCTGGCGTTCCAGTGGGTGCCGCTGGAGACCCTGGAGGCCCGCCCCGTTCATCCGCGCGGACTGAGCGGCCTGCTGGACGTGCCGGCCGGCCGCGTGGGGCACCTCGTGGAGGAGTGGCCGGTCAGGCCGGGCTGAGGTTGGCGAACTTCACGATGAGTTTCTTCGTGCCGGCCGACGCGAAGTGCACCGTGACCTCCTGCTTCTCGCCGGTGCCGGCCACGGCGAGCACCTGCCCTTCCCCGAACTTGGGGTGCCGGACCCGTTCGCCGCCGCGGTAGGCCATGCCGGCGGTGAGCGGGCTGGTGTTCTTCACGGCGCTGGGGGCGGGCGCGGCGGGGCGGTACTGCTTCCAGGATTTCGCGCGGTAGTCGATGACCTGCCCGTAGGGGTCCACGGTGTCGAAGCCACCCTCGATCTCCTCCAGGAAGCGGCTGTCCTCGGCGGCGTTGGTCTTGCCGTACTGCATGCGGTTCTCGGCCGCGGTCAGGAACAGGCGCTCCATGGCGCGGGTGATGCCCACGTAGAACAGCCGCCGTTCCTCCTCGATGCCGCCCGCCTCGACGAGCGCGCCGCGGCTGGGCAGCAGGCCCTCTTCCGTCCCGACGATGAACACCACGGGAAATTCCAGGCCCTTGGCGTTGTGCAGGGTCATCAGCGTGACGGCTTCCTCGGGGGCGCCCTTGTTCTCGGTCTTGGTGCGCATGTCGTCCACGCTGGACAGCAGGGCGGCGTCGTCCAGGAAGTCCTGGATGGTGCCGTCGTTGTCCTGGGCCCATTCCTCGGCGGCGTTGATGAGTTCGTCCAGGTTCTCCATGCGCATCTGCCCTTCCGGGCCTTCCTGCCGCAGGAGGTCGAGGTAGCCGCTGTTCTCGATCAGGAGGCGCAGGAACGCGCCCGGGGGGTAGGCGTCGGCGGCGTCGGCGAAGCCCTGCATCAGGTGCGCGAAGTCCACGGCCTTCTGCGCGCCGCGGTCCAGGATGCCGCGCTCGGAGGCGTTCGCGCAGGCGGTGAGCAGGCTCGCGCCGCTTTGCTGCGCCCATTCCATGAGTTTTTGCAGGGCGGTGTCCCCGATGCCGCGCTTGGGCCGGCCGATGATGCGGCGCAGGGCCACGTCGTCGGTGGGGTTGATGGCCAGCCGGGCGTAGGCGAGGATGTCGCGGATCTCGCGCCGGTCGTAGAAGCCCACGCCGCCCACGATCTTCGCGGGAATCTGCACGCGGCGCAGGGACTCCTCGATCACGCGGGACTGCGCGTTCGTGCGGTACAGGATCGCCATGTCGTTCCAGCTGCGGCCGTCGTGGTGCAGCCGCGTGAGCCACTCGGCCACGAAGTCCCCCTCGGCGCGGTGGTCGGTGGCGCGGTGGAACACGACCGGGTGGCCTTCCTCCTTTACGGCCTTGAGGGTCTTGTCGAGGCGTTCGGTGTTGTTCTCAATGAGGCGGTTGGCGAGGTCCAGCACGCGAGCGCTGGAGCGGTAGTTGTGCTCCAGCATGTACACCTTGCTGTCCGGGTAGTCCTTCTGGAAGTCCAGGATGTTCTGGATGTCCGCGCCGCGGAAGCGGTAGATGCTCTGGTCCGGGTCGCCCACGACGAGCAGGTTGCGGTCGCGGCTGGCGAGCAGGCGGGTGAGTTCGTACTGGGCCTTGTTGGTGTCCTGGTACTCGTCCACGTGAATGAACCGGGCGCGGTTCTGCACGGCGTTCAGGACGGCGGGCACCTCGTGGAAGAGCCGCACGGTCTCGGTGATCAGGTCGCCGAAGTCGATGGCGTTCTGCGCTTTCTTGCGGGCCTCGTAGCGGCGGTACGCCTCGGCGGCGGCGTCGCGGGGCAGGCCGCTGATGTACGGCTCGTGGCTGCGGTCCAGGTCGCCGGGGGTCAGGAGGTTGCTCTTGGCGCGGTCGATGATGCCGCGCAGCACGCGGGGGGTGGTGTCCGGGCCGATGCCGGGAATGCCGCCCATGATCTCCTTAAGGATGTCCTGCTGGTCGTCGTCGTCGTAGATCACGAAGCCGCGCCGGAGTCCGATGTGCTCGCCGTACGCCCGCAGGATGCGCACGCCGGCCGAGTGGAAGGTGCTCATCCACAGCTTGTCCGCGCCGGGCACGAGGTGGCTGGCGCGTTCGCGCATCTCGGCGGCGGCCTTGTTCGTGAAGGTCACGGCGAGAATCTCGCCGGGGTTCACGCCGTAGTGAGCGATCAGGTGCGCGATGCGGTAGATCAGCGTGCGGGTCTTGCCGCTGCCCGCCCCGGCGATCACCAGGGCGGGGCCGGTGTAGTGGTCGGCGGCCTGCGCCTGGGTGGGGTTGAGTTGCGAGAGGAGGTCCGGCCCGGGATTCACCTGAGAAGTGTAGCAGGCGCGGGTATGTCCGGCATGAAGTGCGGGGTCGTGGTTACGTCCGGGGCGATATGACCACCCCGGCGCTCCGCTGACGGCCGGCTGACACGCCCTTGAGGCCCGGCTGACCGGCCGGGGGCAGGCTGTCCGAATGCAGACGAACCTTCCCACCCCTGCGACATCTCCGCTCGCTCTGCCGATCATGCTGCGCGACGCCCTGCGCGCCTTCCAGGCCACCCGGCCCGGTCACACCGGCCTGGACCACTTCGAGGCGTTCCTGGGCGCGCCCGCGCCGCTGCTGGCGTTCACGCCCCTGACCGGCGAGGCGTGGCTGCGGTCCCTGGAAAGCGCCGAGCGCGAGGCGAGCCGGGCCGAACTGGCGGCCTTCCGGGCCTTCCTGCGGGACCACGGGTGGCTGGACGCCGCGCGGCCCGTGAACGTGCCGGACTGACCCGGAGAATGCGGTCATTGCGGGACGCAACTGCCCTAGCATGAAGCATGGCCCTCCCGTCCTCCCGAACGGTCCCCGTCGTTCCCGGCCGTCCCCTCGTCGGGAACCTCCCGGACCTGATGACGCCGCGCCTGCGGCCCTTCCTGACCCGGCATTACCGGACGTACGGGCCGGTCTTTCAGGTGAGCGCCCTGGGCCAGCGGTTCACGGCGCTGGCCGGCCCGGAGGCGAACCTCTTCACCATGAAAGAAGGCCATCAGGTCCTGCGCTCCGAGGAAGCGTGGCGGCCCAACGACCTGGAAATGGGCGTCCGACAGTCGCTGATCAGCGTGGACGGCGAGGTGCACCGCCACTACCGCCGCGTCGAAGGCCCGTCCTACGCCCGGTCGGCGTTCGTGGCGGGCCTGCCGCGCGCCCTGAGCGTGGCCGCGGAGGACCTCGCGCCCTTCCGCACCGGGGACACGCTGCCGGTCGCGGAGTGGAGCAAGAACGTGATCACCGAGCAGCTCGCGCGACTGGTCGTGAACGGCACCGCCCGGCCCTACATGGCGGACATGCTGCGCTTCGTGCAGACGGCGCTGATGGTCACCGTGACCCGGCAGCAGCCGAGGGCGATGCTCGCTCTCCCGGGGTACCGCCGCAGCAAGGCCGCGATCTCCCGCATGGTGGACGGGCTGATCGACGCGCACCGCCGCACCCCGCCCGCCGAGGCCGGCCGCGAGCCGGACCTGGTGGACAGCGTGCTGGCCGCCACGCTGGAACGCCCGGACCTGTGGAGGCCGGCCGATCAGCGCATGGCGGTGATGGGCGCGTTCATCGCCGGGATGGACACGGCGGCGAACAGCCTGGCGTTCATCCTGTACCGCATGCACCGGCACCCGGAGTACCTGCCGGCCCTGCGGGCCGAGGCGGACACGCTCTTCCGGGACGGCCCTCCGGACGCCGAGGCGCTGGGCCGCAGCCCCCTGCTGCACCGCTTCGTGATGGAGACGCTGCGCCTGCACCCCATCGCGCCGGCGCTGACCCGCACCCTGACGCAGGACGTGACGTTCGCCGGGCATGACCTGAGGGCCGGCACGACCGTGATCATCGGCACGACCGTCTCGCACGGCCTGGAGCGGTTCTACCCGGACCCGGAGCGGTTCGACCCGGACCGCTTCACCCGGGAGCGCGCCGAGCACCGCCAGCCGGGCGCGTACGCGCCGTTCGGGGTGGGGGCGCACACCTGCGCCGGCAGCGGCATGGCCGAGGGCCTGATGATGCTGAACGCCGCGGCGCTGCTGCGGACGCTGGACCTGTCCCTGGACCCCGCGTACCGCCTGCGGGAGGTGGCGCGGCCCACCCCCAGCCCGGACCGCCGGCTGGCCCTGCGCGTGGAGGGCGTGCGGCACGACGCGGTGAGCCTGCTCGCCTGAAGAACGCAACAATGAAGGAACCCCGCCGTAGCGGGGTTTTTTCTGGTGGGCGGTATAGGACTTGAACCTACGACCCTTCGCGTGTGAAGCGAATGCTCTACCACTGAGCTAACCGCCCTGATGTTGGTGGGCCCTGCCGGATTTGAACCGGCAACCAATCGGTTATGAGCCGACTGCTCTGACCGTTGAGCTAAGAGCCCTGAGGGAAATGCACCTGTGGACCTTGGCCGCTGCGGGGAGCAGGCCCTGCTTCGGGCGAGGGGAAGAGTATCAATGCTGTCTGGGTTTGTCAAACGCGGCGGGTCAGGCGGGGAGCGGGGCGTACAGTGCGGGCATGCGAGTGGTGCATGTGGCGTCCGAGGTCTTTCCGTTCTCGCGGTCGGGTGGCCTGGGAGACGTGCTGGGGGCGCTGCCGCCCGTGCAGGCCCGGCAGGGGGCCGAGGCCGTGGTCCTGAGTCCCTGGTACGCGGACCTGGCGGGGGCGCCGGACGAGGTGTGGCGGGGCGTGGTGCCGGGTGTGGGCCCGGTGCGGGTGGGGCGCCTGACGCAGGACGGCGTGCAGTTCGTGTTCCTGGACCTGGAGGAGTTCGGGCGCCCGGGCCTGTACCACGACGACGACGTGTGGCGCTTCTCGCAGTTCGGCCGGGCGGCCCTGCCGGTCCTGCGGGCGCTGGACCTGATGCCGGATGTCCTGCACGGGCACGACTGGCAGGCGGGGCTGGTGGTGGCGCACGCGCGGCTGCTGGGGCTGCGCAGCGTGTTCACGGTGCACAACCTGCAGTATCAGGGCCGCTGGAACCTGCCGGAGGCGGCCGCGTGGCTGGGCCTGCCGGGCGGGATGCTGGGCGTGGAGGGCGTGGAGTACCACGGGGACGTGAACCTGATGAAGGCGGGGCTGGTGTTCGCGGATCACGTGACCACGGTCAGCCCGCAGTACGCGCAGGAGATCACCACGGCGCAGTACGGGGAGGGGCTGGACGGCGTGATGGTGCGCCTGACGGTGGAGGGGCGCCTGAGCGGCATCCTGAACGGCCTGGACCAGGACCGCTGGGACCCCCGCACCGACCCGGACATCCCGACCTACGCGGACCTGAAGGGCAAGGCGGCGGCCACCGCGGCGCTGCGGGCCGAACTGGGCCTGGACGGCGCGCCGGTGCTGGGCACCGTGAGCCGGCTGGCCGGGCAGAAGGGCATGGACCTGCTGCTGGAGGCGCTGCCGGACCTCACGCAGGACTGGAACGTGGTGGTGCTGGGCGGCGGGGACCCGCTGCTCACGGCGGCGTTCCGGGGCTGGGCGCAGCATCCGCGCGTGACCTTCGCAGAGGGCCTGCAGGAGGGGCTGGCGCACCGCATCTACGCGGGCGCGCAGGCGTTCGCGATGCCCAGCCGCTTCGAGCCGTGCGGACTCTCGCAGATGATCGCCATGCGGTACGGCACGCTGCCGGTCGTGCGGGAGACGGGGGGGCTGGTGGACACCGTGCCGCACGACGTGGGCTTCCGGTTCAGCGACGCCACGCCCGAGGCGCTGACCGGCGCGGCCACGCAGGCCCTGGCCGCCCTGAACGACCCGGCCGGGTGGGCGGCGCGCGTGGAGCGGGCCATGAACCTGGAGTTCAGCTGGGCGGGCCCGGCCGCGCAGTACCTGGACCTGTACCGCCGGGTGGCGGGCCCGGCGGCCTGAGGCTCAGGTCAGGAAGTCCAGCAGCGCCTGAGTGAACGCGGCGGGCTGGTCCAGGTTCGACAGGTGCCGGGCGCCGGGGATCACGATCAGGTCCCCGCGTCCGGCGTCCGCGATTTCCTGCGCGCGGTCGGGCGGGGTGACGGGGTCGTCCGCACCGACCAGAACCAGCAGCGGCACGTGCAGGCCGGCCAGCACGCTGCGGCTCTCCCCGCGCGCGGCCATGGCACGCAGCGCCCCGGCGACGCCCTCGGGCGTGGCGGCCTCGATCATGGGCTGCACCCGCCTGAAGGTGGCAGCCGGGTGCTCGTCGCGGGCGGCGTCCACCAGGAACCCGGGGCCTTCTTCCAGGACGCGGTCGGCCTGGGCGTGGCGGTCCTGGACCTTCTCGGAAGGGTCGGCGCGCAGGGTCGTGTCGGCCAGCACCACCCGCGCGAACCGGTCCGGGGCCTGCGCGAGCAGCCCCATCGCCAGGTACCCGCCCATGCTGAGGCCCACCAGGGCGAGCGGCCCTTCGGGCAGGGTGGCGAGCAGGTCGGCGGCCGTCTCCTCCAGGCTGGTCATGGCGCCGGGCGCCGCGCCGAAGCCCGGCAGGTCCGGGGCGAGCACGGTGAGCCCGGCGGCCTCCAGGGCGGCCTTCTGGTCGTCCCACATGCGGGCGTTCAGGGGGTAGGCGTGCAGCATCAGCACCGTGCGGGGCCGGCCGGAGTCGGGGGGGGTCATGCCGTCAGGGTAAGGGGCGCCTTGCCGGGGGCTGGTCTGAACGGCATTGACGGACCCTTGGCCGGGCCGGGTGGGGCCGGGCGGGGGCTGCTACGCTGCCGGGCATGACGTTCACGGTCTCCCCTGCCCCGCCCTCCCGAGTTCTGGATGTGTTCGCCGCGCTGTACGGCACGCCGGCCGGCGACCTGGGGTGGCTGGAGGCCGAACTGCGCGCCGCGTGGGTGGCGCTGGACGAGTCCGGCGAGGCGCTGGGCGCCCTGGGCGCGCGGCCCAGTCCGGCGCACGGGATGGAGCTGATGGGCGGCAGCCTGGACGGCGAGCACGGGGAGGCGGTGGCGCAGGCGCTGGTGGAGGCCGCGCGCGCGGACCTGGGCCGGGTGTACGCCTTCGCGGACGGCCTGATGCTGCCGGCCGGGGCGCTCTCGGGCGCGGGGCTGCGGGAGGTGGCGGCGTACCGCATGCTGGCCGGGCCGACGCCCACCGCCGCCGCGCCCGGCCCGGACGGCGTGACCCTGCGCCGCCTGTCGGACGTGCCGGACCTCGCCACGCGCCTGGACGCGCTGGGCACCTATGAGGACCGCATCGGACATCACGCGGTCGCCGCGGCGGCGGCCGAGGAGGGCGCGGGCGGCTTCGATTCCGCCCTGAGCCTGATCGCGGTGGACGCCGGGGGCCGCGCGGCGGGCCTGTGCCGCGCCGCGCGGGAGGACGGGTACCTGCGCATCGACGCGCCCGGCGTGAGGCCGGACCTGCGCGGCAGCGGGCTGCGCGCCGCGCTGCTGCTGGGCGTGTGCGCGCTGGCGCGCGAGGCGGGCTTCACGGACGTGAGCGTGGAATCCTGGGGGGACACGCCGGAGGAACTGGCCGCCGACCTGGGCCTGGGGCTGGGCGTGGAACTGGAAAACCCCATCTACGCCGCGGGCACCTGAGCGGCGGGGGCGCCCACGCGCCGGAACGCGGTAGCATCCCCGGCGTGAATCTCGCGGTGGTCCTCGTCTCTCCGAAAACGCCCGGCAACGTCGGCTCGGCAGCCCGCGCCATGCTGAATATGGGCGCCAGCGACCTGCGGATCGTCGCGCCCCGCTGCGATTACCTGGACAGCCAGTCCGTGGCGATGGCCGTGCACGCCGAAGGCATCCTGCGGGCCGCGCGCGTGTACCCGACGCTGCGCGACGCCCTGGCCGACCGCGACCTGAGCGTGGGCACCACCGCCCGGCAGCGCGCGGACCTGCCGCCGCCCCGGCACCCGGCGCTGGTGCGCCCCTTCGTGCGGGACGCCGCGGCGCCCGCGCTGGTGTTCGGGCCGGAGGAGACGGGCCTGATCAACAGTGACCTGGAGCAGTGCCAGATGGCCGTGCGCATCCCCACCGGGGACTACGCCAGCCTGAACCTCGCGCAGGCGGTGCTGCTGGTGTGCTACGAGTTCCTGCAGGGGCAGGACGAGCCGCCCGAACTGACCCGCAAGACCGCCACCCGCGAGGAGATGGAGGCCATGTACGGGCACCTGCACGAGACCATGCAGCTGATCGGGTACACCGACGCCGTGCGGGCCCGGCACACCCTGCGGCTGTGGCGGGCGCTGCTGGACCGCGCGCTGATGAGCAGCGCCGAAAGCCGGCTGTTCCGCGGCTTCCTGCGGCAGGTGAAGTGGAAGGTGGACGACGCCGCCGAGCGCGGCACCGCCGCCCCCCGCCACGCCCCGCAGAGCGAGGAACTGGCCGAGGGCGGACCGGCACAGGACTGAGCCGGAGCCTACTCGGCGGGAATGGTGCGGGACCGGGCGGTCATCTCGCCGCTCTCGAGCAGCTGCGCCTCGGCCTCGCCGAACGGCGAGTGCGCCCGGGACCACGCCACGGCCGCCTGCACGTCGTACGGCACGGTGCGGAAGTCCACGGTCCAGCGCCCGCCACGGCCCTGCTCCAGCAGCGTCCAGCGGGCGCGCGGGTCGCCGTCCACCTGGTCACTCACCGCCCCGGCGTTCACGACCAGGGTGTCTCCCACGCGGGTCAGGCCGGGGCGGTGGGTGTGCCCGCACAGCACCACCTCGGCCTCCAGCGGGGCCACGATGCGCCGCAGTTCCCGGGCGTCCCGGGCGTGGTAGCAGCCGCCCTGCGGGTGGGCGGGGTCGGGGTGCCAGGCCCACAGCAGCATGTGCCAGGTGCTGTCCGGCGTACCGTGGCAGGCGTACACCCGCCTGCCGGCGACGCGCGTCTCGCGGGGCAGCGCGGCCAGGTGCTGAATCGTGGCCGGGTCCAGTTGCGTACCCAGCCACTCGCCCATGTGCACACTGATGGGGTGACGCCTGCCGCCCGGCCAGAATTTCTCCTCGTTGTTGCCCCGGATCTCCACGGCGCCCCCGGCGGCCAGTTCGGCCTGCAGGGCGGCGGCGCGGGCGGGGTCGGCGGAGCCCTCCACCTGGTCGCCCAGGTTCACGATCAGGTCGGGGGCCTCCGCGCGCAGGTCCTGGAGCACGGCGTCCAGCGCGAAGGCGTTGCCGTGAACGTCGGAGATCACCGCGAGTCTCATCGCTTCCCACTCTGCCATGCGGGCGGCCCCCGGCGCCGGACGGGTGCCCCGCACCGGGGGCCGGCATGACGGGGGGTGGGCTCCGGCCGCGGGTCCCCGGGGACCTGCCCGCTCTGGTGGCGGCGCTGCGGCGCGTGCACGAGCAGGACGGGTACCCGTCGGTGTGGCCGGAGGACCCGCTCGCCTTCGTGCAGGGCGGCGCGCCCCTGGCGGCCTGGGTGGGGGTGGTGGGGGGCGTGCCGGCCGGTCAGGTGCTGCTGTGCCGCGCGCCTGGAGAGGGCGGCGGGCTGGAGGTCAAGCGGCTGTTCGTGGCGCCGGAGGCGCGCGGGCAGCGCCTGGCCGAGCAGCTGATGCGGGTCGCGCAGGCCGAGGGGGCGCGGCAGGGCGGCGTGCTGACATTGCAGGTGCAGGAGAAGAACCGGGCCGCGCAGCGCCTGTACGCGCGGCTGGGGTGGGTGCCGTCGGGCGAGGGTGTGGCTGCCTGGACGGATCCGGATGGGTCGCATCCCCGGGTGCTGGTGTTCACGTGGCCTTCACCCGGCGGGCCTGCGTGAACGCGGCTTGAGGCTTCACAACTGTTCAGCCTGCCCCCCGGTGGCACACTCCGGGCATGCCCGACAAAGACGACAAGAACAGCGGCCACACCAGCCAGCCCCAGGACTACGACCGCAACAAGAAGGAAGTCCACGAGATCCGGCACGACGAGAAGCCCTCGTTCAAGGGCGTGAACGACCGCGAGGCGAACGCCGCCCGCAACACCGAGCACGACGGCCGCAAGGAGCAGCGGGACGTCGAGGAAGCCCGGAACGTGCCCGCCACCGAGCAGGGCTGATACTCGCAAGGAAGAGGCCGGACACCCCACTTGGGATGTCCGGCCTTCACCTGTGTGCCGTTCAGCCGTCCAGGCGGTCCGCCAGGGCGTGCAGGTACTCGCCCAGCCCGTCCGGGCCGCCCACCTGGGCGTCGGCGTGCCCGGCCAGGAGCGGCAGCGTGCCGGACTGCACGGCGTACCCGGCGACCTCCAGCATGGCGACGTCGTTGTCGCTGTCCCCGAAGGCCACGGTCCGGTCGTGCGGGATGCCCAGCGCGTCCGCGATCAGGGTCAGGGCGGCGCCCTTGTGCGCGCCCTCGGGGGTGACGGTCAGGAACTCGGTGTACGGGGCCTGCGCGCCCGTCAGGACCAGGTGCGGGTGCGACCGGCGCAGCCGGCCTGCCAGATCCGCCACGCGCGGGTGGTAGAACCCGACCTTCAGGATGCCCTCGCGGGGCGCCTCGGCCAGCGGGCGGTACCCGCGGGCGAGCATCCACGCCTCGGGCGGCGCGCCGGCCGGCAGGTCCACGTACAGGCCGGCGCGGGTGAACAGCACCACCCGCGCGTCGTGCAGTTCGTGGGCGAGCACGGCCTCCAGATCCTCGGCGCTGAAGCGGGCCTCGGTGTGCAGTTCCCCGTGCAGTTCGATGCGGCCGCCGTTGTTGGTGCTCACGGCGTCCGGCTGCGCGGCCTGCATGACCGCGCGGGGCAGCGTGTCGCGGCCGGTGATCACGGCGACCTTCACGCCCAGCGCCCGCAGCCGCGCCAGGGCCTGCACGGACGTCTCCGGGACGGTGGTGGCCAGTTCGGGAATCAGGGTGCCGTCCAGGTCGAAGGCGAGCAGCAGCGGCAGGCCGGCGGGCAGGGCGCGGGGGGAGCGGGAGTGGGTCACGTCCGGAGGGTAGCAGCCGTGGGCAAAGGGAAACGCCGCTCACCCCAGGGGGGCAGGCGGCGTTTCGGCGAAGTCGGGGCTTATTCGCCCTGGGCTTCGGGGGCCACTTCGGCCGCGGCCTGGGCGGCGCTGGCCTTCTGGGCCTGGGCGCGCGCGGCATCCTTCATCACGCGGCTGCGGTCGTTCTTGATGCGGGCCGCCTTGCCGCGCAGGTCGCGCAGGTAGTACAGCTTGGCGCGGCGGACCTTGCCGCGCTCGAGCACGGTGACCTTGGCGAGCAGGGGGCTGCTGAAGGGGAACACGCGCTCCACGCCTTCACCGAAGGAGATCTTGCGGACGGTGAAGCTCTTGCGGCTGCCCGTGCCGTTGATGGCGATCACGACGCCCTCGAAGGCCTGGTTGCGGGTGCGGTTGCCTTCCACGACCTTGGTTTCCACGCGGACGGTGTCGCCGGGGCGGAAGTCGGGCGCGTCGGTCTTGATGTGGGGCTGCTCAACGGCGCGGAGGATGGCGCCACGGTTGACTTTCACCTGGTTCTGCATGCTTTGCTCCTTCGGGCAGCGGACCGTCGCTCGAACCGGCCTGGGCGCGGGAGGGACGTTCTTACTCCAGTTCACTGACCCCCGCTTGGCGGGAATCAAACCGGGAAAGTATACCGGACCGCCCCCCGCCCCGGCAAGGCGCCCCGGGGGTCAGAGGGGAATCCAGTACCGCCGGATGGACTCGGCGTGCCCCGGGACCGTGAATTCCCCCTCCAGAACGCCACCGCCCTTCTCGATCACGCGGCGGGAGCCCAGGTTCACCACGTCGCAGGTGAGCAGCACCCGGTCCAGGCCCAGGTTCCGGGCGCGCCCCAGGGCAAGCTGCAGGGCCTGGGTGGCGTGCCCGCGGCCCCGCGCCGAGGGCCGGATCTCGTACCCGATGTGCCCGCCGAACTCGCGCAGGCGCGCGTTCAGGGTGTGGCGGAGGTTCACGCGGCCCAGGTACTCGCCGCCCTCCACCAGCCAGAGGGTCTCGCTGTGCACGTACCCCTCGGGCAGGGGCTGGCCCGGCTCGTACTGCCGCAGGCTGCTCAGGTAGGCCGCGAAGTCGGCGGTGACGGCGGGCAGGTTCAGGGTGAGCGTGTCGCCCAGGCCGCTGCCGGCCTCCTGCGCCTCGCGCGCGGCGTTCAGGAAGCTGTCTTTGTACCGTTCGGAGGGCCGGACCAGTTCAGGCATGCCCGAGCCTACAGGTCGGCGCCAGGGCCGGCATCCGTCATCTGGTCGGGCCGGGGTCAGCGGGCGGGGCTGGGCGGGCGAACCTCGTCCCCGCCGTGGTAGTACACGCGCGAGTGCGGCGGGACGCTCTGCGTGAGCCACACGTTCCCGCCGATGATGCTGCCCGCCCCGATCACGGTGTCGCCGCCCAGGATGGTGGCGCCGGCGTAGATGATCACGTCGTCCTCGATGGTGGGGTGGCGCGTGACGGCCGCGAGGTCCTTGGTGACGCTCAGGGCGCCCAGAGTGACGCCCTGGTACAGCTTCACCCGCTGCCCGATGCGGGCGGTCTCGCCGATCACCACGCCGGTGCCGTGGTCGATGCAGAACTCCGGCCCGATCACCGCGCCCGGGTGGATGTCGATGCCGGTCTTCCCGTGGGCGTGTTCGGTGATCAGGCGCGGCAGCAGCGGCACCCCCAGGCGGTGCAGGGTGTGCGCCATGCGGTACAGCGCCACGGCGTAGAAACCCGGGTACGCGCGGATCACCTCGTACAGGCTGCGGGCGGCCGGGTCGCCGGCCAGCAGGGCCTGCGCGTCGGCCATCAGCGTGTCGAACGTGACGGGCAGCGTGTCCATGAAGTCCGCGGCCAGCGCGGCTGCGGAACGCGGCAGTTCCGGTTGCAGGGGAACCAGGATGCGCAGCAGTTCGGCGTGCAGCAGGCTGAACTCGGCGCGCAGTTCCGACAGGCTGTCCAGGCAGCGGCCCTCATGTTCGGGGAACAGCGCAAACAGCAGGCGTTCGGCGAAGCCCACCGCCCAGGTGGACGGCGGATACCGGCGGCCCTGCTGGTGGTGACGCATCAGCCGGGTGAAAAATTCCGTGTCCAGGGCGGGGCGGCCTTCCATACGGCCGAGTATAGGCACCGGCCCCCACGGCCCCCCGAAACCCGACCCTTCAGGTCTACAATTCCGGCATGACCGCCCCCACCCGCACCCTGACGGACCTGATCGGCAACACGCCCCTGGTGCACCTGAAGTCCCTGAGCCGCCCGGGCGTGGACCTGTACGCGAAACTGGAGGGCCAGAACCCGGGCGGCAGCGTGAAGGACCGTGCGGCGCGCAGCATGCTCGAAGGTGCGCTGGGCCGCGGCGAGATCACCCCCGAGACCCGGCTGATCGAACCGACCAGCGGCAACACCGGCATCGCCCTGGCAATGCTGGCCCGGCAGTACGGCCTGAACCTGGAACTGGTGATGCCGGCCAACGCCACCGCCGAACGGGTCAAGACCATGCGCGCCTACGGCGCCACCGTGACCCTCACGCCCACCGAGGTCGGCATGGAGGGGGCCATCGATTACGCGCGGGAGAAGGTGGCGGGCGGCGGGTACTGGATGTTCAACCAGTTCGGCAACCCGGACAACCCCCGCGCGCACTTCGAGAGCACCGGCCCCGAAATCTGGCGGGACACGGGCGGGGCCGTCACGCACTTCGTGTCCAGCATGGGCACCACCGGCACCATCATGGGCGTGAGCCGCTACCTGAAAGCGCAGAACCCGGCGGTGCAGATCGTGGGCGTGCAGCCCACCGAGGGCTCCAGCATTCCCGGCATCCGCCGCTGGCCGAAGGAGTACCTGCCGACCATCTTCGAACCCGAGCGGGTGGATCAGGTGGTGGACGTGAGCCAGGAGGACGCCACCGCCATGACCCGAAGGCTGGCGCGGGACGAGGCGGTGTTCGCGGGCATGAGCAGCGGTGGGGCGGTGACGGCCGCCACGCGGGTCGCGGCCGGCCTGGAGTCGGGCGTGATCGTGGTGATCGTCTGTGACCGCGGGGACCGTTACCTCAGCAGCGACATCTTCGAGGGCTGAGGGGGGCGGCGTGGGGCCCACCATCACGCGCCGCGGCATTCACCAGCCAGGCTTGTCAATCCGTCCGGAATGGGTGACCCGGACACGCAAAAAGCCGGGACCGGCCCCTAGAATCCGGGACGTGACCGAGTCGGCGTTCGACATCCTGGACCTGGGCGTCCTCCCCTACCGGCAGGCGTGGGAGTTGCAGCACGCGCACCACGACCGCGTGGCCGGCGGCGGGCGGCCCACCCTGCTGCTGCTGGAGCACCCGCCCGTCCTCACGCTCGGCCGCAAGGCCCGGGAAGGCACGAACATCGTGGTCACGCGCGAGTACCTGTACGCCCAGAACATCGAGGTGCTGGACATCGAACGCGGCGGGGACGTCACCTACCACGGCCCCGGACAGCTGGTCGCGTACGCGATCTTCCCGGTGGGCCGCAAGATCGTGGACTTCCTGCGGCTGCTGGAAGGCGCGACCATTCAGGCGCTGCACACCCTGGGCCTGCCGGACGCCCGGCCGAACCCCGGGTACGCGGGCGTGTACGTGGACCCGCGCACCGTGAACGGCCGCGCGTACGACCAGAAGATCGCCAGTTTCGGCGTGGCCGTCAAACGTCACGTGGCGCTGCACGGCATCGGCCTGAACGTCACCACGAACCTGGACCACTTCGACCTGATCGTGCCGTGCGGCCTGGAAGGCACGCAGATGACCAGCGTGCAGCGCGAGTACGACCTGCGCGGCCTGCCGCGCACCGCCAGCATCCCGGACGCGAAAAAAGCACTCTCGGACGCCTTCCGCCAGACCTTCGCCACCTATGATTGGACCATCCCGGAACTGGGCGCAGCGCCAGTGGCCCGGGCGGGGAGTTAACGCATGACGCAGCAAGACACGCAGGACAAGGAAATCAGGTTCATCAAGAACGGCATCTACCGCAAGGACAGCGTCCCCGTCCGCGAGAAGAAACCCGACTGGCTGAAGATCAGCATTCCCACCGGGCAGGTGTACACCGAGGTCCGCAAGATCGTCAAGGAACACCGCCTGCACACGGTCTGCGAGGAAGCGATGTGCCCCAACATCAGCGAGTGCTGGTCGCGCGGCACCGCCACCTTCATGCTGATGGGCCACGTCTGCACCCGCGCCTGCCGGTTCTGCGCCGTGGACACCGGGAACCCCATGGGCAAACTGGACCTGGACGAGCCCCGCAGCGTCGCCGACAGCGTGCGCCTCATGGACCTCAAGTACGTGGTGCTCACCAGCGTGGACCGCGACGACCTGCCCGACGGCGGCGCGTACCACTTCGCCAAGACCGTCCAGGCCATCAAACAGGTCAACCCCGAAACCCGCGTGGAGGCCCTCACGCCCGACTTCGGCGGCAACACCCACTGCGTGGACCTCGTGCTGGACAGCGGCGTGGACACCTACGCCCAGAACCTGGAAACCGTGCGGCGCCTCACCCACCCCGTGCGCGACATCCGCGCCAGCTACGACCAGACCCTGGCCGTCCTCGCGCACGCCAAGAAAGCCCGCCCGGACGTGATCACCAAGACCAGCATCATGCTGGGCCTCGGCGAGACCCGCGAGGAGATCCGCGAGGCCATGCGCGACTGCCGCGCCGCCGGCGTGGACGTCCTCACCTTCGGGCAGTACCTGCGCCCCACCATGCACCACCTGCCGGTGGACCGCTACGTCTCCCCCGCCGAGTTCGACGAGATCCGCGAGGAAGGCATGCAGCTCGGGTTCATGGAAGTCGTCGCCGGGCCGCTTGTGCGCAGCAGCTACAAGGCCGAGCAGATCGTGATGGACAAGCCCGGCAACCTGCCCCAGCACCTCGCGCACCTCAACCAGGACAGCGAACTCAAGCTGCTCTGATCAGCACGGATGAAGAGTGCCCCCTGCACGCGAGGGGGCACTCTTCATATGGATATGGCCAGTCATGCCGAGCGCTCCCCTCAGATTCGCCTTCACCTGCCGGGCGACTCTGCGATGCTGGCCCACTGATGTCCTTCCTCGAAGCTGTCCTGTGGCCCGCGCTGGGCCAATTCCCCGTCCTGGCCGCCTGGTTCACCGGGGCCGTGCTGGCCGCCCTTCATGTTCGGGAAAGGCCGGCGCTGCGGTGGGCGATCGCCGCGTTCGTCATCCTGGGCGTCACGCGGGTGGTGGGCAGCGGGCTGACTGTCTGGCTCCCCGGATACATGGCGGAGCAGGATCTCACGGCCGGAATGGCCCTGCGGATGCAGGGGCTGGTGGGGGTGTTCGTGACAGGGCTGGAAACGGTGGGCTGGGGGTGCCTGCTGGCGGGCATGTTCAGCCGGCCGGCAGGGCCGCTTCCCAGCGGGCCGTCTCCGCGCGCCGGCAGGTGACGCGGGCCTCCAGCCACAGGTACAGCGCGGCGGCCGTGAAGCCCACGCCGGCCATGACCGTCCACATGGGCGCGGCGCCGAGGTGCTGGAGCAGCGCGCCGCCCAGCAGGGGCGCGATGAGGGTGGCGAGGCCGCTCATGCTGCCCACCAGCCCGATGTACGCGCCGCGGCTGTGCGGTGGGGCGAGTTCGCTGATGATGGTTTTGCTGATGCTGTAGGCGACGATCTCGCCCAGGGTCCAGACGGTGACGGCCAGGACGTGCTGCCCCAGGGTGTGCGCGAAGGCGTGCATCAGGAAGCCCGTGCCGAGCAGCGCCGCACCCGCGACCTGCCAGCGGGGGTGGCTGGTGCGGGCGATGAAGTGCCCGACCGGGAGGCCCAGCAGGATCACCAGCAGGCCGTTCACGGCGAGCACCTGGCCGTACTGCACGGCCGCGTAGCCCTGCTGCGCGAACACCAGGGCGAGCAATTTGTAGCTCTGGTAGGTCAGGGCGTACAGCAGGGTGGCGAGGCAGAACTGCCACAGCAGCCGGTCGCGGGGGAGCAGGGCCGCCCTGCGGGCGTGCTCGTGCGGGGTGCGGGGCGCGCGGTAGAAGAGGGTGAGGATCGCGGCGTACACGAACATGGTCAGGGCGTCCAGGTAGAACAGCAGTCGGGCGTTCAGGCCGGCGAGGACGCCGCCGAGGACCGGGGCGATGGACGCGCCGACGTTGATGGCCCAGTACAGCAGGTTGTACGCCCGGGCACGCTGCGGGCCGGCGGTGAGGTCGGCGACGGCGGTGCTGGCGGCGGGTTTGTACATGGCGGTCAGGAGGGAGTAGGCGAGCACCCCGGCGAACAGCTGCGCGAAGGTGTGCGCCTGGGCGAGCAGCAGCAGCATGAGGCCGCCGCCGGTCAGGGCGAGTGTCATGGTGAAGGCGGTGCCGTACCGGTCGCTGAGCTGCCCGCCGAAGCCCTCGGCGAGGAAGCGGCCCACGCCCAGCGCGCTGAGGATCACGCTGACCTGCCCCACGTTCATGTGCTGCTGCGCGGTGAGGTAAAAGCCCAGGAGCGGCACCACGAACTCGCCCGTGCGGTTGATCAGGGTGCCGGTCCACAACAGCCAGAAGGGCCGGGGGTACGCGGCGATCAGGGAGGTCAGGCGCGTCAGACGCTCTCCGGGACGGGCACGCGGGCGGGCGCGGCGGGGCGGCGCAGCCCGGCGAGGCTGAGGGCCGTGGCGGCCGCGCCGGTGAGCAGCACGGCGGCCAGCATGCCGCCCGGGCCGATCTGGGCGCCCAGCGGCACGCCGAGCGCGGCGATCCACTTGCCGAGCGTGAAGGTCTGGCCGTTCACGGCGAGGTACGCGCCGCGCCGGTCCTCCGGGATCAGGTCGGCCAGCAGGGTCTGGCGGCTGGGCACGTACAGCAGCTCACCGATGCTCAGGACCACGCTGGCGAGCATCAGGGTGCCCAGGTGCGCGCTGCCGTTCAGGCCGGCGAAGCCCGCGGTGAACAGCAGGAACCCGGCGGCCATCACGCGCCGCAGGTCGCGGCCCTGCACCCAGCGGCTGGCGGGAATGGTGAACAGGACGATCATGACGGTGTTGATGGCGGTCATCAGGCTCATGGCCTTCACGCCGGTCAGCGGCACGCCGAACAGCGCCTGCGTGGGAAAGTCCTGCGCAAGGTGCACAGGAATGAAGTTCTGGCGGCCCATCTCGATGCTCATGAGCAGCACGAACCCCAACAGGAACAGCAGGTAGGCGCGGTCCCCGACCACCTGGGCGTAACTGCGCAGCAGCGGCCCCGGCCCCATGCGCCCGCGCACCTCCGCGCGGGTGGGGCGCGGGCCGCCCAGCGTTTCACTCATGCGGGTCCAGGCGAGGAACAGCGTCACGAAGGACATGCCCAGCAGCCCGGCCAGCAGCGCCTGGAAGTGGTCCTGGTACAGCCACCCGCCGAGCAGCGTGCCGATCAGGAGGCTGGCGTTGATCGCCCAGTAGTTCACGGAGTACATGAACGTGCGCGTCTCGGGGGTGCTGACGTCCACCAGCATCGCCTCGGCAGCCGGGTTGATCAGGCCGTTGGCGACGTTGATGGCGACCAGCGTGGCGAAGGTCAGCCAGGGCAGCGGCGCGTGCAGGTTGGCGAGCAGCAGCGCGGCGAACGCGGCGACTTTCAGGACCTCGCCGGCCAGCAGGGTGCGGCGGCGGCCCCAGGCGTCCGCAAGGCCGCCGCCGTACAGCCCGGCGACGAACTGCACGGCGACCAGCAGCATCAGCAGCAGGCCCGCCAGGGCCGCGCCCAGGTGGTGCGTGAAGTAGATGGCCATGAACGGGAAGATCGCGCCGCCCACCATGCGGGTCAGGAAGGAGTTGATGATGCGGATCCTGACGTTCGGGTGCAGCGTGTTCCACATGCGGGCCAGTGTGCCGCAGCGGGGCAGGCGCGGGGAGCGCCAGATTGCCTAGGGGGTGTCCCTGCGTGACGCACAGGACGGGCGCGGCGGTGTGGTCAGCGTTCGGCAGCGGACCGCCGGCTCCAGGCCTGACTGACCCAGGCGACGTTCTGCTCCAGAGACGCACTGCACCCCAGTTCCAGGTGATAGGGCGTGAAGGAGTGAACGATTGAGCAGGTCGCGGGCGGCGTCCCCGGCGCGGCGATCCCCGCGTGCCTGCTCTCGGCGTTCAAGTTCGGCCGGCGGGCAGTGCAGGCCGACCAGGAACACGTCGTGGCCGCGCAGCAGCGTCTGGAACTGCGTCCACATCTACGGCGTCTCGATGACGTCGTCCACGACCAGGTTGTTCCCGGCGTCCAGCAGGGCGGGCAGGCAGCGGTGGAAGCCCTCGAACACCTGAGGCCGCACCCATGCCCAGACGCGGAGTGTCCCGTCCGGGGTGCGGGGCAGGACCGCGTCGCCGAACAGGAAGAAGTCCAGGCTGAAGTGCAGGAACGGGACCGGCAGGGTGTCGCGCAGGGCGTGGGTCAGCGTGTTCTTTCCCGCGCTGGCCGCGCCGCTGATCAGGGAACCGGGCATACCGGCAGTCCGGGGCCGGGTTCCGGGCATCGGCCGCGTGGCTCAGGGGGTGAGGTCCTCGAGGTGCCCGGCGAGTTTCAGCAGCAGGCGTTCCAGGTCGGCGTGTTCAGCGTCGGTCAGGCCGGCGAGCATACGTTCCTCGTTGCCGAGGTGGTCGGGGAGCAGGGCCTCGACGCGGGCGCGGCCCTCGGAGGTGAGGCGGACGCGGCGGGCGCGGGCATCGTGCGGGTCGGGGGTGCGGGCGATCAGGTTGTCGTGTTCGAGGCGGTCCAGGCGGTTGGTGATGCTGGCCGGGGTGATGGCGATCAGGTTGGTGAGTTCCCCCGGCGTGAGGCCCTGGTCGGGGGCGCTGCGGTACAGGGTGAGCAGCAGGTCGGCCTGGGCGAGGTTCAGGCCGTGCGTCTGCTGGGTCCGTTCGATCTGGTCCAGGGCCAGGCGGGCGGTGAGGTTGAGCAGGATCAGGCGCCGCATGGGGGTGGGGTCGAGGTCGGGGCGGACGCGGCGCCAGTCGTCGTGGATGCGCTGAACGTGGCGGCGGGTGGACATGCGGCTGTTCTACCACCGTCTGCATGGGCTGGAGGTGGCGCCGTCCCGCTAGGCCACGCAGCTTATTTAGACGTCTAAAGAATGGGCGTATGGTGGACCCATGCGCGCCGCCCCTCCCCTGCCTCCCCGGTCCCGCCCATGAACCCGGTCCTGCTGCTCACCGCGGTGGCACCCCTGATCTGGGGCACCACCTACCTCATCACCACCACGTACCTCAGCAATCTGCCCGCGCCCCTGCTGGGCACGCTGCGTATCCTTCCCGCCGGTCTGCTGCTGCTCGCCCTGGTGCGCAGCCTCCCCCCGCGCGCGTGGTGGGGCCGCATCGCGGTGCTGTCCCTGCTGCGCCAGGGCCTGTTCTTCACGCTGCTGTACGCCTCGGCGCTGCGGCTGCCGGGCGGGGTGGCCGCCACCATCGGCGCCAGCAGCGCCATGCTGGTCGTGTTCCTGGCCTGGCCACTGCTGCGCCAGCCGCCCAGCCGCCGCAACCTCACCCTGGCCGGCCTGGGGCTGGTGGGCGTGGCCCTGATCAGCGTGTCCGGCGGCGGGCGGCTGGACCCCCTGGGCATCCTGATGGCGCTGGGGTTCGCGCTGGTCAACGCCCTGGGCGTCACCCTCTTCAAGCGCTGGGGCGCGCCGGCCGGCGCCACCCCGCTGCACCAGGTCGCCTGGGACCTCACGCTGGGCGGCCTGCTGCTGTTGCCCCTCAGCGCCGCGGACCTGCCGCGGCTGGGTTCGCTGCCCCTGAACGGCTGGCTGGCGCTGGTGTTCCTCACGCTGGTCGGCACGGCCGTGGCGGCCCTGCTGTGGCAGCGCGGCCTGAACCACCTGCCGGTGCAGCAGGTGAGCCTGCTCGCGCCCCTGAGTCCCTTCACGGCCCTGATCCTGGACGTCCTGATCGTGCACCGCACACTGGGCCCGGCGCAGTGGCTGGGCGCGGCCCTGGTGCTGGGCAGCGTGGTCGCCAGCGCGTGGCCCGCCCGCCTCAGGCCGGCGGCGCAGCCCGCGGAAAAGCAGCTGGTCTCCTGAAGGGCCGCCCGGACGTGTGCTTTCCTTGGCCGGTGCGCCGCGCCCTCCCCTCCCGTCCCACCCCCTGTCTGCTGACCACGGCGCTCCTGCTGGGCCTGCCCTCCGTCCTCTCCTCGGCCCAGACGGTCCGGCCCCCGCGAGTGGCCGCGGTTCAGGTCACTGGCGACGATCTGGGTGCGCAGGCCCGCCGGGTGCTCGCCTTCGGGCCGCGCGTGGTGGGCAGCCCGGCCAACGAGCAGGCCCGCGCGTACCTCGAAGGGCAGTTCCGTGCGCTGGGCTACCAGACGCGCCGGGAGGAATTCCGGTACCGACGCCTGAACGACCTGGGCTCCACCGTGACGGTGCCTCCCGCCACCCCGGGCGGGCCGGCGCAGGTCCTGCCGGGCCGGGCGCTGCAGGGGTCCACGGGTGGGCAGGTGACCGCCGAGGCCGTCCGGGTGCCGGGCACCGGGGTGGACAGCGACTTCCTGAACGTGAACGTGCGGGGCAGGGTCGCGGTGATCGAGCGCAGCGACCTGCCCCTGATCACCCCGGTCCTCAACGCCATGATCGCCGGGGCGTTCGCGGTGGTGCTGGCCGGCCCGGACGACACGGTGCACGGCGGGCGTCTGGGGTTGCGGCTGGATTTCCCGGTGCTGGCCGTCAGCCGGAGCACCGCGCAGGCCATGACGACCGGTCAGGCCGTGACGGTGGCGGTGCACGTGGCGCCCGTGGAGGCAAGGGCCGTGAACCTCGTGGCGTTCCGGCCGGCCGTGGCGCTTCCGTCCGTGCTGATCGGCGCGCATCTGGACAGCGTGCACCTCTCGCCCGGCGCGAACGACAACCTGTCCGGCACGCTGGCCGTGCTGGACATCGCCCGGCGGGCCGCGAACACCCCGGTGGCGGCGCGCAGCCTGTTCGTGCTGTTCGACGCGGAGGAAGACGGCCTGCTCGGCTCGCAGCATTTCGTGAAGTCCAACTGGTCGCTGGTCACGCAACTCCGGGGCATGCTGAACTTCGACATGGTGGGCCTGTCCGCCCGGCCCCTGGAACTGCGTGGGCAGCGGCCCCTGGTGCAGGTCGCGCGGGAGGTCACGGGCGTGACCAGCGAGGAGGGCGTGACCGGCAGCAGCGATCACGCGCCCTTCCGGGAGGCGGGGGTGCCCACGCTGTACTTTCACCGGGGCCTGGACCCCACCTACCACCAGCCGGGCGACGTGACGCTGGACCTGGGGCTGGTGCGCGAGGCGGCCGGCGCGGGGTGGCGGGTGGCGCTGCGCCTGCTGCGCCTGCCGCTGCCCTGACCTGGGCCTCCGGGCGGCGGCGTGCTCTACACTGCCGCCGTGCTTGGCGTGGAGAACCTGACCGTCCGCTACGGCCCTCACGTGGCGCTGCGCGGCGCGACGGTGCGGTTCGAGGCGGGGTCCTTCAGCGCGATCATCGGCCCGAACGGCGCGGGGAAAAGCACACTGCTGCGCGCCCTGGTGGGCCTGGTGCCGGCCGCGGAGGGCCGCGCGGTGTTCGACCCCGGCCACTCCCCGGACTGCATCTCGTACGTGCCGCAGCAGCAGACGCTGGACTGGGCCTTTCCGGTAACGGTGTGGGACGTCGCCATGATGGGCCGCACCGGCCGGCTGGGCTGGCTGCACTTCCCCAGCCGCAAGGACCGCCTGATCGTGGAGGACGCCCTGCGTGAGACGGGCGTGTACGAGCTGCGGGGCCGGCACATCGGGGCCCTGTCGGGCGGGCAGCGTCAGCGGGTGCTGCTGGCGCGCATGCTGGCCCGGCAGGGCCACCTGCTGCTGCTGGACGAACCGCTGACCGGCGTGGACCCGGTCACGCAGGAGGGCCTGATGGCGCTGCTGCGCGCCCAGGCGGACAAGGGCCGGGCGGTGGTGATGGTCACGCACGACCTGGAACAGGCAAAAAAATGGTGCGATCACCTCGTGCTGGTCAACGGCCGGGTAATCGCCGACGGCACGCCCGCCGAGGTGTACACCTCGGCGAACATCGAGGCGACCTTCAGCACGTCCCTGCTCGGCCCGGCGCACACGTCGGACAGCGAGGTGGTCTGAGGTGCTGGCGTGGCTCACAGGCCCCCTGGAGTTCGAGTTCTTCCGGCTGGCGCTGGCGGCCGTGGCGCTGGTCAGCGTGCTGTGCGCGCTGGTGGGCGCCTGGGTGGTGCTGCGCGGCCTGAGTTACATCGGGGACGCCATGAGCCACGCGGTCCTGCCGGGGATCGTGGCGGCCTTCCTGATGAAGGGGAACCTGCTGGTGGGCGCCCTGATCGCCGCGGTCCTGACCGCGCTGGGCATCGGCGCGGTGGGCCGGCAGAGCGGCCTGAAGCAGGACAGCGCCATCGGGATCGTGTTCGTGGGCATGTTCGCGCTGGGCATCGTGATGCTGTCCCGCGCGAGCTCCTTCACCACCGACCTGAGCAACTTCCTGATCGGGAACCCCATGGGCGTGACCCGCGCGGACCTGTGGAGCACGCTGGGCGTCACGCTGCTGGTCGGGGCGCTGCTCACGGCCGTGCAGAAGGAACTGCTGCTCGCGAGCTTCGACCCCACCGAGGCCCGCGCCATCGGCCTCCCGGTGCGGCTGCTGGAAAGCGGCCTGCTGATCGTGATCGGGCTGGTCGTCGTGATGACCGTGCAACTCGTCGGCACGACCCTCAGCGTGAGCCTGCTGATCACCTCCAGCGCCGCGGCGCGCCTGCTGGCCCGCAGCCTGAAGAAGATGATCGGGCTCGCGGCGCTGCTGGGTGTGCTGGGCGGCACAGCCGGGCTGTACGCCAGTTACTACCTGAACACCGCGCCCGGCGCGACCATCGTGCTGATGAACACCGCGATCTTCCTGCTGGCCCTGCTGCTGCGCCGCCGCGACTGACGTCCCACACGCCGCGTGCGACAAACCCCCGGCACGTCCCGCCCCCGTCCGCTAGACTGGGGGCGTTCTCTCATTGCCGCTTGACCTGGCCGTCCTCTCCCCCGCCCCCTCGCCCCAGGCCGGAGCACCGATGCAGCACGCCCCCAAACCCGGAACCGTCCGCGTCAACCCCACCTCCAAACACCAGCCGGCCGCCCCGGCCCCCCGCGTCGCGCTGCCTGCCCACCCAGCCCGGAGCCTCACGCAGGGGCTGCAGCGGCTGGTCAGCACGCCCACCCAGGCCCAGCGGCAGGCGGCCGCACCGGTCCTCCGGGCCGCGCAGCTGGACCGGCAGGAACGGCAGGCCCTCGCAGCAGCCGTGCAACGCGCCCACGCGGCCGCCCTAGCCCCGACCAGCCCCAGCACCTCTTCACCCGCGCCCACCCCAGCGGCACCGGGCTCCCCGGCCGCGCTGATCCAGCGCCTCGCCACCCGCGCCGCCCAGGCCGAGGGCCGGCACCTCAACCCCCGCCAGCACGCGGAATACACCGCGCTGCAACGGCAGGTCGCCGAGACGCTCGGGCAGGGCTACCGACAGGACCGCCGGCCCGGCGCGGAACGCAACGAGGCGTACGGCGAACTGATCGGCCAACTGCACCACCACCCCCTGACCAGTCACGTGGGCCGCAGCGTGCTGGGGCTCGTGCCCGCCAGTGACCGCCCCGCCCTGCAGCGCGCCGTGGACCTGCACGTCCAGCGCCACCAGGACGCCCAAGCTGCGGCGCAGCAGGCGCAGGCGCAGGTGGCCGTGCAGCGGCAGCTCGCGGAACTGAACGAGCAGGCCACCCGGCCCGTGCTGCAACGCATTCAGGAACGCCGCGGGGCCGGCAATCCCCTCCCCGAGGCGGTGCGGCGGCACCTGGAGCAGGGGCTGAACCACGACCTCACCCGCGTGCGCATCCACGACGACGCCGAAGCGGACAAGCTCGCCAAGGGCGTGAACGCCGTGGCCTTCACGACCGGCACGGACATCTACTTCCGCTCAGGCAAATTCAACCCCAACACCCGCTCCGGCCTGGAACTCCTCGCGCACGAGGTCACCCACACCGTGCAGCAGGCTCAGGGCAAGGTGGGCAAGGGCGTGGACCCAGACGCTGGCCTGGAAAGCGAGGCGCGCAGCATGGGCGCCAAACTCGCGCAGGTCATGCCCAGCCCCAAGGGCCTGCTGCCCCCCGTCCCGCACCGGGACGGCCCGCACGCCCCCGGCGTGTACAGCCAGAAAGCCGCCCTGCAACGCGTGCAGGACGGCGCAGCCCGGCACGTCAGCCTGAAACCGCTGTACGACCTGTACCCCCCCGCCATGCAGCGCAGCCCCGACCTGACCCTCCAGCGCGATTGGGGCATCCTCGGCGACGCTGCCAACTGGGTGGGCGACAAGGTCCAGGACGGCGCCGCCGCGCTTGCCGCCAAAGGCAAGGAACTCATCACCAAGGGCCTCACGGTCCTGCCCGGCTACCGCGAACTGTGCCTGGCATTCGGCAAGGACCTCGTCACCGGCAGCGCCGTGTCCGGCAGCGCCGAGAGCATCCTTACCACGCTGACCAACTGGGTCCCTGGCCCCCTCAAGGACATCCTCCGCGCCCTCAAGGAAACGAACGTGATCGGCAAGGCCTGGGACTGGTTCAAGGCTGAACTCGGCAAACTCAACCTGGGCGGCGCCCTCGGCGAAATTGCCGACGCCATCAAGAGCGCCGACCTCGGCAAAGCCAAGGCGGCCGTCACCACCCGCATCAGCGGCGTCAAGAACCTGATCCTCGGCAGCGCCCAGAAGATCGCCGAGATCGGCCTGACCGCCCTCACTGCCGCGCTGGGCCCCCTCGGCAAGAAGATCATGGCCGGCCTGAAAGGCGCCCAGGGCAACATCATCAAGATCCTCAAGGACCCCGTCGCCTTCGCGAAGAACCTGATCGCGGCCGTCAAGGGCGGCTTCACGCAATTCACCGGCAACGCCCCCAAACACCTCCAGAACGGCGTCGGGCAGTGGCTGACCGGCTCCACCGGCATTCAGTTCCCCGCCAGGTTCGACCTCCAGGGCGTCTTCCTCACCGCCCTGACCGTCATGGGCCTCACCTACCAGAACATGCGCGGCAAACTCGTCCGCGCCATGGGCCCCGGCGGCGCCGACAAGGTCCAGAAAGCCGAACAGACCGTCAGCGCCCTGCAGACCATGAAAACCGGCCTGCACAAGGCCGAGGAGATGAAAGGCGAACAGGGCAGCACCGGCAAGGCCATCCAGGACGGCATCAAGAGCGAAGTCACCAAGAGCCTCGTGATGGCCGGCGTGCAGAAACTCGTCACCATGCTCGTCCCCGGCGGCGGCTTCATCAACGCCATCATCGGCGCTTTCCAGACCGTCCAGACCATCGTGCAGCAGGCCGCGCAGATCGGCGCTGTCATCACCAGCGCCCTGAGCGGCGTCAGCGCCATCATCGCCGGGAACGTCACGGCCGCCGCCGGCTTCATCGACCGGTCCCTGGGCGGCAGCATCCCCATCGCCCTGGCCTGGCTGAGCAAGATCGTCGGCCTCGGCAACTTCGGCGGCAAGGTCAAGGCCGTCATCCAGCGGGTCCGCGGCAAACTCGACGGGGTGGTTAACAAGATCGTCACCAAAGTCAAAGGCATCATCGACAAACTGTTCGGAAAGAGCAAGCCCGGCCAGAAGGGCACCGAGAGCCGCACGCTCGCCCAGAAGCAGGCCGATGTGGGCAAGGCCAAACTGGAAGCCGAATCAGCCGCGGACAAACACTGGAACAACCGGGCGGCCTTCCAGGCCAGCCTCGCGGCCATCAAATCGAAGTACGCCCTCAAGACCATCCGGTACGACGCGCTGGACGACTTCACCGGCACAGTGTTCGTGGAGATCAACCCCAGCGCCACCACGAAGAAACTGCACACCATGTTCTACCCGGTCAATCCGGAGTTCACGCTGGATCCCAAGGGCATCCGCATCAAGTACTCCACGCGTTCAGGGAAGAACTTCGAGACGATCATCGGCCGCAGCGGGCACCTCAAGAGCACCGCAGGCTTCGACCTGAACCTCACCCCACCCGGCCGGGGAACCACGCAAAATCCCCGGAACAAAGTCAGCAACAGCGGCCAGAACAGCACGCACATTATCGCGGACTGGTTCGGGGGTTCCGGTTACCGCAAATCCCTGAACATCGTGACCGCAAGCGACCACTTCAACAAACAGGTCATGGGGGCCGCCGAGCGAAACATTGTCGCCTGGGTTGGCAGCCATCAGATCGCGACGTTCAACCTGCATGTTCTCGTGGACTGGGGCGTGGTGAAAGAAGACGCCATGTACAAGTCCATCGAGGCGAGCATCCGGTCTCTGACCGGCATCAGCGACCCGCGCAAACTGGCCACCGTGAAGAACAGCATCGCCCGGAACCTCGCCAACCTGAAACCGGCCCTGAAAGCCATTGAAAACGTGCAGTACACCGGCAACGGTAAAACAACATCCAACCAAGCACAAATCATGCCCGCCATCAACACCGGTCGGGATAGGTGGCTGAAAGTATGATTCAGGAAGCACAACAGTTCATCAACAACTACGTACGTGACGAGTACGAGACCTGGCAGACCGTTCATGGCGCGGCCACCAGCACGGCAGCCGAAGAGGCCATTGCCCGGTTCGAGCGGAAGTACTTCGCAGACGGCCTGTTCTCCGACCTTAGCCGCCCGGGTGACACCCCGGACTTCGATGCCGCCGAATTCGCGCAGCTGATCTCCACCAAGCAGCCGCGGAAGATTTTTTGCGTCAAGGCAGTCGATGGGCCAACGTTCCAGTGCGTCCTGGGATCGACCTACAAAGGCAACCAGGACAAATTTGAGCTGATCCACGTCCGGAAGGAAGGTGAGGAGTTCAAGATTGTCTCCTCCTACTACACCAACTTCGACGGCACCTTCGCCTACGTCAGTGGAGAGGACCTGGGCGAACTCCTTGACGACCCATGCCCGGAAATAGAGGGCGCCAACGCCTAGGAACGGGCCGTCCCGAATCTGACCACGTAACTCCATCACGACAGCACAGACGTGCGATCAGTCAGGGGATCTGGCAACTTCGAGACGCGGTGCCTGAGCGTTCTCCCAGGTCCGGCATTAATGCTCCCGCCTGGAGTGAAGGAAGAATCATGGAGCGCATTGAAGAGACGATTGAACTTTTTCTGGAGGAGTTCAGACCACCAAGTCAGCGGCTGGAGATCGCTTCTGAAGATCTCCAGGGGCTTCACGAGCACTGGCAGACATTCCTGTCAGAAGTCGGCGTATGCCAGCGTCATGACGGCTACCTGTGGATCATCAACCCCGCAGATTTCGCCTGGGTCACCCCACTGTTTGACCTGGACGTGGCGCCCGTCGCCCGCGATTCCTTCGGGAACTTCTTCTGCACCAACCCAGAGGGCCATCTCTACTCATTCCTTCCCTACAACCGGCAGCTGGACCTGATGGCCGAGGACGTGCTCTCAGCCATCAGTTTCCTGGGGGAGAAGGAATTTATCGATGACGAAGAGCTCCTCAGGCTACATAAGAAGTATGCCAAAGCCGGACTGAAAACCGCGTACGACACATGCTATTGCCTTAAGCCTGCAATGCCTCTTGGGGGGACCTTCCAGGATTCGGAAGTCTATGTCGGCAAGATCCGCGAGTACCTCTGTACCGGACATCTTCAAGTTGAGACTGTGCTGGACGGGGAATTCCTGAACGTGTGATCGGTCGCGAAGCGGCACGACAAACGGCGGTGTTTTGGG